>ERZ778515.393-NODE-393-length-38016-cov-6.168436_pt1 | contig 38016 bp, 20 predicted proteins | sample MGYA00510343_ERZ778515 | MGnify/ENA primary metagenome ERZ778515 (study PRJEB29527, sample SAMN07138965) | mouse gut metagenome | material: feces | host: mouse | place: China:Nanjing | collected 2016-01-25 ...
AGCACTGCACGGTCGCGCCGCTCGCCGACGCCTATGCGGCGCGGCTGATCCATGCACGACGATGGCGCGACCTGCTCGAGTTCATCGACGATGTGGAGGCGCGCCACCCCGAACAATTCACGATCATGTTCCCCGAAGACCTTGTGCCCTACGACTGGGAGTCGCTGCGCGAGATCGCGTTGCAGGGCCTCGACGAGCGCGGGCAGTTGCAGGAGATCTACCGCGCGCGCGTGCTCGGCGCCTTCGACATGGATGAGTTGGCGGCGCTGACGAACCTGCGGCGGCTGTGCGACGATCGCACGTGGGACGAGCAGTCCGCGCGGATCGTGGACGACTACCACCGTGAAGGCCCGCATCTGGCGCGCAACCCCGTCTACGAGCACATGCTCGTGATGCGCGCCATGCGCAACGAGGCCATGCGCTACCTGGAGGATTTCCCAGACGCATGGCCCGATCTTGCGGCTATTCTCTAGCGGTCAGCCAACCGCTCACTGCTCGTGGCGCTTCTCGTAGAACGCCTTGAGTTCGGGGCCAGCGGCCTCAAGCGCCACCTGGTCGCAGTACAGCATGTGGCCGTTGGAATGCACATGGTATTCGATGCGGTCCTTGAGCGCCTGCGGCAGGAACAGCTTACCCATGTCGTGGCGCACGTTCCAGTACGGCGTGGCGGCGTCGTGGATGCCACCGAAGAACAGGATGCGGCTCGTGGGGTTGCGGCGCAGCGCCGTGGCGAGGTCGAACGCGACGTTCGGCGTCTGCGGCGAGCCCATCGTGCCCGGGGCCTGATGGTTCCAGTTCCACGACTCGTTGACCTTCATCGATAGGCCTTCGTAATTGGCGTAGCCCTTGAACCCGATGTCGCCGAGCATCTTCATGTAGACATCCAGATAGGCGGCGTTGATCGCGTCGTACGAGGGGTCCTCTCCCGCGAAGAACTCGTTGTCGCCCTGCACGTCCGGGTAGCCGAACGTCGTGAAACGCGTGTCGTAGCGGCCGGTAGTCTTGCCTTCGTCGGCGAGCAGCGTCTTGCGGAACGTGTCGAGCTCGATGCGCAGACCCTTCGCCTTGATGAAGTCCTTCGGCAGGCCGATGAGTTCGCTCATCTGGCCGGCGATCTCGTCCAGCCTGTCGGCGGGCAGCTCATCGCCGAGGACGAGCGCGCCGGCGAGCGTGGAGTTCACGAAGTCGAACGCCTTGTTGTACCACTCGTACTGATTGACGCCCTTGCCGGCCTTGCCGAAGTAGTTCGCGGTGGCGGCGTACACCGGCACCATGCCCATGTAGTACGCGTCGTTGCCCGAAAGCGTGGGTGCGTAGTCCAGGATCGTGGACTGCTCGACCACACCGGTCACGCCAATGCCATGCTCGCCGAGCAGGCGGTACACCACGGCGTTGCGCATGGTGCCATAGGATTCGCCATACAGGTAAATGGGGCTGTTGAAGCGCTTGTGCTCGGTGAGCCATGCGATGATGCCGCGGGTGAACGCGTCACCGTCGCCATCCACGCCCCACACCTTCTTGGCGTCGAAACCGGGCGCGATGTGCGAATAGCCGGTGCCGAACGCGTCGATGAACACGAGATCCGAGCTCGGCAGCAGCGTGTCGGGGTTGTCTTCCACCTCGCCCACGCCAGTCAGGTGCGCCATGCCGTCGGTCTTGACGCGCACGGCGCCCATGCCGCCGATGTTGACCATGTACGACGCGCCGCCGGGGCCGCCGTTCCAGCAGAACGTGACCGGACGGTCGGACTTGTCGGATGCGTCCGAAACCTGCGAGAGCATGAACATGTGGCCGATGAGCGTGCCGTCGTCCTCGCGCACCGGCACCATTTCCGCGGTGGCCGTGTAGTTGATGGTGGCGCCGTCGGGGCCGGTCCAGACATAGTCCTTGGCGGCGGTGGCCGGAACCGGTTCGAGCGGTTCCTTCTTGTCTTCCTTCGCGCTGGAAGCAGCGTTGGTTTCGTCAGTCATAGTGACTCCTTAGATTGAAAATATGTGCATCAGTTGGATGAGGGCCCCGCGGGCTTGGACGGCGTGGACGTGCCGTCGGAAAGCGTGGGCTTGGCTGTCTTGGCGGCAGCCTCGCTGGCTTCGGCCTCGTCGACCTGCACACGGTGCTCGGCCTTGGCGAGCGCGGCATCGTCCTTGGCTTCGTCTTCGAGTGCATGCGCCTCGTCGGCGTAGTCCTGCACGTCGGCTTCAAGCGCCTGCGCACGGGCCTGGGCTCGCTTGGCGTCGGCGGCGGCGTCGGTTGGGACCGCTGCAGCCTTGATGTCCGCGGCAGTGGGTGAGGGCAGCATGTTGCCGTTGTCGTCGGTGTGCACCGGTTCGGGCTCATAGGCGATTGTCTTCATGCCGGCGTTCGGATCGCCCACAAGCGCGACCTTGGCGGGTTCGCCGGGCTCGGTGATGCCGTGCTTCTTGAGCAGTGCGGCCGCTGCCGCGGCCTGGGCGTCCGGGTCCTTGGAGCTCGGCAGGTCGATCATCTCGTTGGGATCGTATAGGTGCCTGATCGGCTGGCCCATCGGGTTCTGGCCTTCGCTGAGCAGGGCGGTCGGGATGTTCGACAGGGCCTTGCCTGGCTTCTTCAGACCTTCGATCTGCCAGGTGAACGGGGCGAACTGGTTCGTCGGGTCGGACCAGTTGTGCTTGCGCGACGCGCGGTAGATGAGGACGCAGGCGATGAGCACGAACGCCAGCAGGCCGATGATGATCAGGTCGTAGGTCATGCCCGAGCCGACTTCGGCCTCAAGCTGCGCCGGCGGGTAGAACGCCAGGACAATGCCGAAGACGCAGGCGATGATGCCCACACCGGCCACGATCCAGGCGCCGACCATGCCGCCGGGCACCTTGAAGCCGCGAGGGCGGTTCGGCTGCTGGTAGCGCAGGCGCAGGAACGCGACGAACATGAGCACGTAGTAGGTCAGGTACAGGATCGTGATGGCCTGCGTGATCAGGGCCACGAAGCCTTCGACGTTCGGCAGCAGGAACACGATGAACGCGATGACGGTCATGAGGGCCATCTGCGTGTACATCAGGCGGCTCGGCATGCCGTGCTTGTTGTTGTTCTGCAGGAACTTGGGCAAGAAGCCCGAGCGGCCGGCCTGGCCGAGCATGTACGAGGGGCCGGCGAGGTTGGTGATGAGCGCGGCGAAGCTGTTGAGCATGCCAAGCCAGCAGAACACCAGATACAGGTCGGGGAATCCGATCGTGGCGCCGAGCGCACGGTATGTGGCGTACAGCGTGTACAGCAGGTTGATCTGCTTGTTCGGAATGACCATGGCGATGATCAGCGTGCCGATGATGAAGATGAGCAGGGCGAGGATCATCGAGATGAAGATCGCGAGCGGGAACTGCTTGTTCGGCTTCTTCAGGTCCTTGATGTGCGCGGCGTTCATGTCGATGCCGGCGAACGAGAAGAACACGCCTGCGGCCAAGGCCAGCGTGGACATGCCCTCCCACTTCGGCACGAGGTTGCTCGGGGCCATGTCGATGGCCGGGGCGTTGCCCTGGCAGATCCACACGACCGCGAGGATCGTCATGACACCCAACGGCAGGAACGTGCCGAGGATCACACCGTACTTGGCGATGTTGCTGAAGGTCTTGACGCCCTTGGTGGCGAGCCAGCAGCAGAACCAGTAGTAGGCGAGCCAGCCGATCATGATCGGCAGCGTGACCTTCCAGCTGTGCGCGTTCTTGGCGAAGTCCACCGCCCAATCGTATTTGGTGGTGAAGAAGCCGATCGTCGCCGACATCGACGGGATGCCGGAGCCGAAGGTGAAGGTCGTCTGGAACCAGAGGATCAACAGGCAGGCGATGGCCGGGAACGTGCCGATGCCTTCGCCGACCCAACGGAAGATGCCGCCGCGTTGGCTCCACCCGGAGGCGAGTTCGGCCGCGACCAGACCGGTCGGCAGGAAGAACAGCAACCCGCCGAGAAGGAACAGTGTGACGGAGGACAGACCATAGAACGACTGCTGCACGTCGTTCGCCAAGCCGGCGATGACCGTGACGTTCATCATGATCAACGCGATGGTGGTGAGGTTGCCTGTGCCCCCCTTGGCGCCCTTGACTACGGCACCGGATTTCGATTTGGTATTTGCACTCATGATTTCCTGCTTATCTTGCACAACAGCGAAGCGGGGCCGAAGCCCCGCATCTCATATCACGGTTCCGGGTTGAAGGTGTTCCAGTACGGCAGCACTTCGGGCTCGGCGTCGTACGCCTTGACCACGTCGTCAGGCAGGTACTCCCTGCGCACGGCGACTTCGTAGTTGTATTCGGTGAACCACGAGTCGTCCATGATGAAGTAGCCCTGGTGACCGACCGGCTTGCCATGGGCGGTGGTGCCCCACGAGTTCTCGACCTTCCAGCGGATCGGGTTGCCGTCCTCGTCGAGGTCGACACCCGCGATCATCATCGCGTGGGTGGGCATGCTCTGGTTGTATTGGAAGCGCTCGCCCTTGTCCATCGTGAACTCGAGGCCCATCATCTTCTGCACGTCGTACAGGTTGAGGGCCATGATGCCCTTCTGGAAATCGGAATCCTGCAGCACGTCGCAGCCGAACCACACCGGCTCGCCGGCCTTGAGCTGCTTGATCGTGGCCTGCCTCATCACGTCGATCGGCACGTTGACGTAACGGCAGCGGCGCTTCGAACCGAGCACCTCGCCCGTCATGTCGATCTCGTAGGACTTGTTGTAGTCCATGCCTTCCACGGGCAGGTTGATGACGCCGATGCAATCCTCGAGCTTGACATCACCCAGGTACTTCTTGTAGAACTCGAGCGGGGTCAGACCGCGGTCCGCATGGTACTTCTTGTCGGTGTCGCGGTAGACGAAGTCGATCTTCTCCGGCGGGTTGCCGAAGCTCACGCACAGCACACGGTAGATGTCGGACAGCATGTCTTTGCGCGCTTCCTCGATGTCCGCGTCCGACTTGCCTTCGGCGACGAGCTTGCGCAGCGCATACGCGTCTTCGCGCAGCATGCGGTTGAGCAGCGCGTCGAGCTCGGACGAGTCCTTGGTCACCGCGGTCTCCGGCATGGCCTCCTCTGGCACAACGCCGTACTTCTCGACGAGCGCGACGATCGGGTCGAAATCGCCGCCGTCCTGCTGCGGGGTGGCCAGCAGGAAGTCGATGCGGCGGTCGTTGAGGTCGCTGCCCGCGTACTTGATGATGTTCTCCATGAAGAAGTTCGACTTCTCGAGCTTGTCATAGAAGAAGTTGTACGCCTGCGACAGTTCGAAGCTCCCCTTGGGCAGCTTGAGCTTCTTCTCCATATGGAAGCGCAGGAAGTTGAGCGCCGAATACATCCAGCAACGGCCCGACTGGCGCTGGTTCGCCACGGCTTCGTCGTCCACGTCCACCGAGAACACGAAATTGTTCTTGGTGACGACGACGTTCTCGCGTTCGCTCGACGCGTGGATGCCGTTGTTCTTCACGGCCTGCTCCGCTATCTGCTGGGCAGTGTCCTTCCTGTAGGCCTGCGCCATGCGCGCCAGGTCTTCTTTGCTCAATTCCATGATCAATGCCTTTCCTTATGCGGTAATCCCGGATTGTTGTATGGCGTTCAGTCGAACAGCGTCCACGGCTGGCTCGGGCGGTCGTACAGGTAACCGCGCTGCCAGTTCCATTGCGGGTGCTGGGCCATGAACTCATCCGCGTCGAACGGCTCGCCGTCCGCGCGTCCGAAGATGCCCCACATGCGCAGCGCCTCGATGTCCTCGGCACTGGCGCATTTGCCGTCGCACGAGCCGCCCGGGAAGAACGGCACATTCCACACACCGTGCGGATCGTCGGCGTAGTATTGCGGATCAACGTCGTAATGCGCGCAGATGTTGCGCGAGCATGCGTTGATGTACCCCAGATAGGGGTCGAACTTGTCCGCCAGGATGCGCTTGGCCACATCGTCATCGATGGTGCCCGCAAGCTGCGGCATGAGCTGTTCGAACCGGGCGCGGCGCGCGCCGGTCTGCTGGCGCACGTCGTTGTAGCCGTTGTCGACGCATTCGAGGTTGCGGATGCGCGGGTTGTGGCACGCGTTGCAGCCATAGTAGAAGCCGTCGGTCGTGCGCAGCAGCTCCTGGTGCTTGAGGCCCTGCTCGTAGCGCGCGATCTCGCCGTTCTTGGTGTCGGCGAGCAGCCAGATGTTGGCGTAGCCGCCGTTGTTGCCCTGATTCGCGAGGTCGACCCATTCGTCGATCGAATTGGCGTATTGCGTGGCCTTGCGCGAGCGCACGTATTCGGGGATGCCGTTGACGTCGTAGCCCACAAAACCGGCGATCGTGGTCTCGGTGATGCCCAGGCCTGCGGAGGTGACGTAGAAGTCGGTCATCGAATCGATGTAGCCCGGCACGGTCTGCATCTTGAAGCGGTTGCCGTGGGCCGGCACCACTTCTTCGCACACGTTGAAGTACTGGCCGCTCCAGAAATCGTCGAAGCTTTCGTGGGCGATGACGGGCCGGCCGTCCGCAGTGGCGGAACCGGTGGCCACGAAGCCCGAGCAATGGGAGCCCTTAGGGCCCGCCGGCGGGTTGTTGGAGTACTGCGCAGCAACCTGCGGCCACCAGTAGCCGGTCAGTTCCATCCATGCGTTCCAGCCGATGATGTCGCCGAGCGTCGTGGGGAACCCACCGGCGGTGAAGCCGTCAGCCATGCCCTGCATCTCATCGAGGTATTCCTGCTCGATGTGCGCCTGATGGAGCTTCACGGCTTGTTCCACAAAGAACGAGTAGTCCATGCCGAGCGTTTCGAGCGTCATGTGTGTATAGACGCGGATGGCGTCACGGAACTCGTCGGTGAGTAGGTAACCGTGCTGGAACCCGATTTCGTAGGGTTCGCCTTCCACGTGCAGGTAATGCCAACCGTTGATGTCGTCGCGGCTCGCCTTGTCCACAATGGCGCGCTGCTGATCCGTAAGTTCTGTCATGACCGGTCCTTAGTGCCTCTTATCGGATACGCTTTCACGATAGAACCGGAAAAAATGCGGACCTTACTGTTTCAATCAAGGCATAATACGCTGCAGGCGTTGTGGAAAAACCGGAAATTCATGCTCTTATACGCGAAATGTGAATGTTTTTCACCCTACAAAAGAACCCCACTGTCGGTATCCGGTTGGTTGGTGCACCGCTGACCAATAAGCGACGCAGCGGCCACGGGAATATACGCGTCTTGGCCGACAAATCCCAAGCCACCGGCCCGGACATAACGGAATCCCTCCTGCCGTGATATGGCGTCAGGAGGGATTCATAGCGGTCAGAGGTCGAAACCGAGCTCCTTCGCGGCCTGTGTGGGCACCGGGTCTTCGCACCAGAAGTCCTCGAGGTTCTCCACGGTCGTCAACGAGCGGATCTCCGCCTTGTCGATGTACAGCTCGCCGCTCAAATGGTCGGTCTCGTGCTGGAAGATGCGCGCAGGCCAGCCATGCAGGCGTTCCTCGTGGCGGTTGCCTTCCTCGTCGTGCCAGTGGGCCACAATGTCGAGCCAGCGCTTGCGCACCGCCTGGTAGCCTTCCACGCTGAGGCAGCCCTCGTAGAACGAGCGCGTCTCCTCCCCCACCGGCTCATAGGCGGGGTTGATGATCACATGGAACGGGAACTCCGCGATCTCACGCGGGTCGTCGTCACCGTCGGCATGGTCCTCCACCACGGCGAGCGCAAGGTTCAGCCCGATCTGCGGGCCCGCCAGCCCGACGCCCGGAGCGGCGAGCATCGTGGTGCGCATCGTCTCGATGAGTTTGTGCAGCGTGTGCTTGCTCAACTGCCCGTCGTACTGCACGCATTGCGCGCGCAGCACCGGCTCGCCAGCCTCGACGATCGGCAATACGCCGTGGTCGGCGGATTTGAGCAGCCGTTCCACATCTCTGTTGAGCGCCATGTCGACGCGCTTGTGTGATCCGAACATCCGTATCCTTCTCTCCTATATATATGAGGTATGTCTGAGGTATGTCTACTGTGCGATCACAGCCCGAGCTCGTCGTCCACGACCTGCGCCAGACGCGCGGTCACGGCGTCCGCCTGTTCCTGCGTGGCGGCCTCGGCCATCACGCGTACGAGCGGTTCGGTGCCGGAGGGGCGCAGCAGCACGCGGCCGGTGTCGCCGAGCAGTTCCTCTTCGCGCGCGACGGCCGCGAGCACCGCCTTGTTGGTCTTGGCGGCCATCTTGTCGACATTCGGCACATTGATGAGCTGCTGCGGCAGCTGCGGGAAGTCCGCGGCGAGGCTCTTGAGGCTGCGGCCGGAATCGACGACCTCCTTGCACAGCGTGAGCGCGGTGAGTGTGCCGTCGCCGGTCGTGGCGAATTCACGGTTGATGACGTGGCCCGACTGTTCGCCGCCGAGCGAGTAGTCGCCTTTGAGCATCTCTTCGAGCACATAACGATCGCCGACGTTGGTCTGCACGGTGGTGATGCCCATGTCTTTGAGCGCGAGCTTGAGGCCGAGGTTGCTCATCACGGTCACGACGAGCGTGTTGTGGTTGAGCTTGCCTTCGCGTTGCTTGGCGCGCGCCAGGATGCCCATGATCTGGTCGCCGTTGACGAGCGTGCCGTCTTCGTCCACCGCCAGGCAGCGGTCGGCGTCGCCGTCGAAGGCCACGCCCAGATCGGCCTGCGAGGCCTTGACCATGGCCTGCAGCTGCTCGGGGTGGGTGGATCCGGCGTTCTTGTTGATGTTGTAGCCGTCCGGCGACGCGTTGATCACCACCACGTCCGCGCCCGCGCGGCGCAACGCCTCGGGCGCCACGACCGAGGTCGCACCGTTCGCGCAGTCGGCCACGACGCGCAGACCCTTGAGCGGCTTGGTCTGCGTGCCGTCGACGATCGGGGCGACCGTGGCCACGAGATGGTCGATGTACATGTTGGTCGCGGTGTTCGAGTCATGGCTCACACGGCCGACGCCCGCGCCGGTGGGGCGGTCCCAATCCTGGCCGAGCACGTCTTCGATCTCGTCTTCCTTGCTGTCGGGCAGCTTGAAACCGCCGCGCGCGAAGAACTTGATGCCGTTGTCCGGCATGGGGTTGTGCGAGGCGGAGATGACCGCGCCCATCTCCACGTTGAGCACACTCGTCAGGTACGCGACGCCCGGGGTGGGGATGATGCCCGCGTCGATGACGTCGAAACCACCGGCGCTCATGCCTGCGGCGAGCGCGTTGGAGAGGAAATCGCCCGAAACGCGGGTGTCGCGTCCGATCAGCGCGCGGCGCCGGCCTGTCGGCTGCTCCGGGCGCGCGCTGTCGCTGCCGAGCACGCGCACCGCCGCATCGCCCAGATCGAGCGCGAGCTGGGCGGTCAGATCGCGGTTGGCAAGCCCTCGAACACCATCGGTTCCAAACATACGTGGCATATCGTCCTCACTTATGCATCAAACAGGCCCTGCCATACCATGCGGCCGGACCACACGTGCACGATTCTACTGCACCGTTCGGCCTTTGCGATGGCGAGCGAAACGGACAGGGCGCCCCGGTCACTGCCGCGTTCCGGCGTCTGGGCGCATGAAGAATCCCGGCCACTTGGCGAGGGGCAGCGGCACCAGCAACACGACCGCCAGTCCGAACAGCCCTCTGTTGTTGCTCATGTCGCCGTATTTGAATATCGCGTACGAGAAGAATATGGCGGCAATGACCATATACATCATGCGTGTGCGGAACACCTGCGCGGGTGTGAACCTGATGGTGCGTCCCATCCTGCCGGACAGGACCGTGAGGCCTTTGCCATTGGCGAGCGCGAGGATGAAGTATATGGTGAACGCGAGGTATTCGGCCCATATGATCTGCAGGGCCACCATCGCCGGCAGACTGCTCAGCCTCGGCCATTCACGCGTGTGGCCCGTCTGCCCTGCGGGCCAGATGTCCCGCATGTCGCTGGCAGGGGCGGCGTATCTGGTGTCGGCGATGGAGCCCCAATCGCCGTAGGCGGCGATGTGCGCACCCGACATCCACCCCGAGTCCACCGTATGTCCGTCCAAGGCGTTGGCCGCATGCAGCTGATAGGTGCTCACGGCCTGCTCTCCGGCATCGTCCCATGCCGGATCGATGTCACACCATTGGCCTTCCAGGAACACACGGTTCCACATGTGCGGGGTGCCTGAGGTCCATCCTGTGACGGTCACCGCCGGCAAGCCGATCTGACGGGCGATGGCGTGGTAGCTCAACGCATACGACATATCGACACCCGTGCCGCGGGTCAGCACTCCACCGGTCCACGCGTATGGATGCGCGGCCTCCAGCTCGTCAAGGTCGGGCACACAAGCGCCGGTTGCGCAAGGTTCTTCGCCCGGGCCGCCTCCTCAGCTTTCCTGTCTTCGATTTCGCGCCACGTGCTCATGGTGTACGGCTCGTCTTGTGGCTCACCCGCCAGAAACCGCAGTGCGGTGGCGTGGATGTACGATTCGTTGCCCTCACCATCCACTGCCGTGACCCCGACCTCTTCCGCACTCCGCAGCGCATCGAGGCCGTTCAATTGGACACTCGTCTGCTCGGTCTCGAACGCCTTCGACTGCTGCCATGAATCATAAGCCTCATCGGCGCGTATCGTATAGACCCCATACCGTTTGGCGCCCTCGACCGGATCCCACGCGATGCTCACCGCACCGCCGCCAGTGGACGACACATGCAGGTTGCGAGGCTCGGCCATGCCATCCCACGGTCGCTGCCCACGGTGAAGTAGGTCACTTTCGGCTTGGCGAGCCACTCCCCCTCGCCGTCTTTCCATTGCACAAGCCAGTAGTGGACATACCCGCTCCACCCGGTGCCGGTCATCGACATCGACAAGCGGCTGCTGCAGATCGAAACGGTCTGCAGTGAGCATCGTGCCATAGGCCTGCGCCTTGGTCATCGATTTCGACATGATCCTGACGACCAACACCGACGCCAGCCCCAACAAGACCACGATGGCCGCGGCCAGCATCGCCACAATGACGTGCACATATGTCTTCATCATCACCCGCAATCAGAAAAACAGTCCGGTGTTTTCATGCACCATGTGCTCGGGCACGATGCCCGAGATCACGTTCGCCGGCAACGAGTCCGTGTCGTATGTGCGGCTGGCCATGCGGCCCTGGTCGAACGGCACCATCAGGAACTCGGTCCCCGCAGGCCCCGACTGGGAGTCGTCCCACGTCACATCCACGGCGGTCCAGCCTTCGCCGGTATTGACCACATTCCACGCGTGCCGGCTGTTGTAGACGGAGATGGACGGGTCGATGATGTTGCCGGTGACATACCATGATTCGATGCCGGCCTGGTTCAACAGCGCCTGGAACACCTGCGCATACCCTGAGCAGACGATGTACGCGTCGTTGGTGCCGGCCACCTCCAACGCGAGCGCGCTGGCGGTGTATTCCGTCCGGGCGTCGATGTTGCTTGTGCCGTCTTTGTAGACCGCGTGGTTGTACCGGAACGAGTCGATGATCTTGTTGTGGAAATAGGTCACCTTGTCTCTTGGACTGCCGCGGCCTCCTGAAACGCCTGTTGGAGGGTGTCGCTGTGGTCGGAGTTATCCGCGCCGACGTAGTGGGCCACGTTGATCCTGCGGTTGCCGGCGAGCAGATTGGCGGCCAGGTATGTGACCAGCTCATTGGTGCCTTTCACGGGGATGCCCGTGGACGACAGGTCCGGCATGGTCTTTCTCCTTATACCCTTATGCTCTCGAGGTCCCGTTACCGTTGGCTGCCGCCATAGGAGGGAATGCTCGACTTGAGCATCCAATCCGACTCCACGGTGTGTTTGTCCAATGTATTGGCGTCTTTGAGCTGATACTCGCTCGACGCATATGAGCCGGCGTCGTCCCATGTGGCATCGATGTCGTACCATTTGCCATCCAGCTGCACGCGGTTCCATGCATGGCGACCTGTGGCACCTTGACCGCTGACATACAGCGATGTCAGGCCCACCTGATCGGCGATGGCGTCGAACGCATACGCATACGAAGCGCACACGCCTTTGCCATCGACCAATATGCCGCTCGTCCAGGAACGGGGGAAGTTGTTTTGCAATTTAAATGAGTTCATACCGGCTTGATGGGCATTGAACGCATCATAATCATATTCGGCGGTGGACGCGAGGTAATTGTCGATCTGCACCGCGCCTTCGCGCGTGGCGCCTGCCGTGATTGTGGAGGCGGCCTGCATCACTTTGTCATAGAACGCGTCACGCAATGCAAACGCGTCATCGGCATAGGTCACACGCACCATACGCTTGTTGCTCACAGTGACATCGGTGAATACGATACCCGAATAATCCACCTTGATCATGACAGCGAGATACGAATTCTGATCCACCGCCTCACTGAGCACATCATAGAAATCGGGGGCGCTCGGCGACGATGCATAGGCGTCGATGTCGATCATCTGGTGACCGGCCAGCAGATTCTCCGCAATATAGCGTACATACTCGGTCGAACCGAACGGCTTGTATTTCTCCACGCCGTTCTTGCCGATGGGCTTGCTGTCGGGATCGATCAGGTCGTTCATCTCACTCTTGAAGGTGGCGTTGACCACGCTGGACTTCGGCTCGCTTCGCTTCCACTTGGCGATCGTCGCCTGGGACTTGTCGTATTCCTCGACCGTGTGGTAGAACTGCTCGACCGTATAGCCCGTGCCCGGAACGGTGCAATGGCTATAGAGCATGTCGGCATCATTCCGTTCGGGTTTGGGGCATTCCTTATAGATTTCATGCGTGCGCCCGTCGAGCATCGTGACATAATGCTTGGCGTAGGCATGCTGGAGCTTGTCGGGCATCTCGGAGGCATATCCGGTGAAGTGATTCGTCTGCTCGTCGATGCGGTTCAGCATGTAATGGGCCTCGTACAACGGCAATGACCCCATGAACGGCGCGAGTGATGCCGTCGACAGGTAACTTTCATGGCCGTCGGCATCGATCGCGCTCACGGCGACCCACGCCTGTGACGTGTCGATGCGCTCGTTGAACTGCTGCGCGAGCTCTTCCGCTCGGTCTTTGCCGAGCATCACGCCCAGATCGTAATCGACACACCCAGGAGCCTCGTTCTTCGTCGCCTCGCACTCCATCGCATCATCCTCGCTTTGCAGCAGCAGCCACCGCAATGAGGCATTGCCCGTGTCGTGCATCTGCTCCTTGCTGCACGGTGCCTGATCAAATCCACCGCACTTGGTGATTGAGTCGAGATCAGTGCTGGGAGCGAACTGATCGATGCGCACATCCGTCTGGTCGGTGTCGGCAAGGGGCATCATCTGTACATCGGATCCGGCGAAACTGTGCCGGATCGTATACAGCCGGTACTTGCTCGCACCCTCCACCGCGGAAAAACCGATGCGCAATATGCCATCGTCATCCACCGACAGCTGCAGGTCGCGTGGACGGTCCAATGGACTCCGGTATTGGTCCTTGACGGTGAAATACGTGATCTTGGGTTTGGCAAGCCGCTCACCCTGTGCATCGCGCCATTGCACGAGCCAGTAATGCTCGTATCCGGAAAAACCGAGGTTGTATTTGGAGATGTCGTTGTCATCCTGGGCGGCATCAGGGCGTGACATGCCCGTGATTTCCAGCCGGGTGCCGTCCACGAGATCATAGCTCGCCTCGACGGGCGCGTCCAGATTGGCGTTGCCGTATACGCAGAGGAAATCGCAGGCCTCCAGCTCCTCGGACTTCGCGAGGTCCTGTGCCGTCTCGGACTCGAGATCCATCGAGAACTTGCGTGAATTGCTGATGTCGATCAGCGGGTCCTGCAGGTCGAAGCGGTCGGCGGTGAACGTGGTGCCGTATGCCTCCTCCTTGGACATCGATTTGAGCGAAGGCACCTCGATGATGCCTTGGCGCTCCAAGAAGCGCACAATCGGCACCGAAACGCCGACAACCAGCGCCCATGCCGCGACAATGCTCGCCACGATGATCCACTTGCGGCGCTTCCTGGCGTCGACTGCCACCGCCTTGGCCGGGCCGGGCTGGACTGGCTTGGCTTGAGTGGATTGGGCAGGTTGGGTGGCACTCCATTGGGTTCCCGTCCAGTACATGGTCTGCCCGGTATAGGGATGCCGGTACCACCCCGGCTGGGGCAATGGGCGCTGTTGGTTGGGTAGGCGATTCTGCTGCGGCTGTGGTTGCTGCTGCGGCTGCTGTGGGGGCGCCCCATACGGCGGCTGTGGCCCGGTCATTCCTTCTCCTTATCCTCTTGCGCTCCACAAAGTACTTTGCCAGCGTAATGGACCAACAGTTTCACACAGCACCCAATGATTTGTTTTTCTTTGACAGCATACTGGAATGCTGCGATGGACTGGGGCCATGGTACCGGGAACGGCTGTGCCCTCAGCCACAATGCAGTTGGGGCCTGTGCCGTCATGGACGGCACAGGCCCCAACATCGGTAGCGCTTGTGACTATCGCCTTTCGTCACTCATCGATGTCGTCGTTGAGCGAAGCATTGAAGTCGGCCACCATCTTGGTGCGGTGCGAACTTTCCACGTTGGCGCTGATCAGGCGGCGCAGCGCGTTGTCCGCATCCGCATGCGAGGCGAGCCACTTGTCGCCCAGCTCCACAAGCGTGGCCGGGTCCGCGTAGCGCGGGTAGAGGCCCTCAAGCAGCGCCTCGGCCATGTGGAAGGTCTTGTGGTTCCAGATCCATTCCGCGCTGTCGAAGTATTCCTTGACATACGGCTCGGCGAGCTCCTGGCTCGGTGTGGAGGCGAATCCGCCGGCCACCGACTCGAGTTGCGCGTTGGTCAGCACTTCGTCGTGGATCGCTTCGTTCCACGCCCACGCCTTCGCCTCTGCAGTCGCGCGCGCCGCACGGGCTGCAAGCGCGAATTCGCGGTTCTCGGTCGTGTCTTTCCTCTCGAGCTCCTGCTGGATGTCCGCTTCGTCAATCGCGTTGATTGACGAGAGCGCGCGCACGAGCGACCAGCGGAAGTTGTTGTCGAGCTCCAGGCCTTCGAGCACGAGCGAACCGCTGAGCAGTCCGCGCACGGTGTCGGCGAACGCGCTGTCGCCTTCGACGCCGTACGTCAGGTAGGCGCTGATGAGCTGGAACTGCATGTCAGAACCGGCGGGTGCCTGCTTGGCCAGGTCGAGCAGCGCCTGCGCCGTGTGCTGTGCAATCGCGGCGCGCTTGGTGCGGTCGGTGTAGTGCCACACGGTCGTGGACAGGCACGCGAGCGCATAGCGGAACGTGGTGGACTCCGTCTCGGTGGAGAGCAGCTTGAGCGTCGTGCCGATGAAGTCGGAGGCGGCGAGCTCGCCGTCGCGCGTCATGTCCCACAGCGCGAGCCAGATCACGGCGCGGGCGAGCGCGTCGTCGAACCGGTACAGGTTTGCGGTGGCGAACGCGAGCGACTCGTCGTCGAAGCGCAGCTTCGTGTACGTCAGGTCGTCGTCGTTCGTGAGCAGGAACTGCGGGCGCGGCTTGCCGGCTGCTTCGGTGACCGTGGTCGCTTCGCCGTCCACGTCGAGTTCGATGCGGTCGGTGCGCACGACCTTGCCGCTCTCCTCGTCCTCGTTGTAGAAGCCGACGGCGAGGCGGTGCTCGCGCAGCACGGGGTGGTCGGTGGGGGCGAACTGGTGCAGCGTGAGCTCGCTGATCGTGCCGTCCTGCGCGGTGTGCAGGTCGGTGGCGATTGTGTTGATGCCCGCCTGTTCGAGCCACTGCGCGCTCCACGTCTTGAGGTCGCGGCCCGACGTGCCTTCGAGCTCGGTGAGCAGGTCGTTGAGCGTCGCGTTCGAGTACGCGTGGCGGTACAGGTAGTGGTTGATGCCTTCGAAGAACTCGCTGCGCCCCACGTAGGCCACGAGCTGCTTCAGGACGGACGCGCCCTTGGCGTAGGTGATGCCGTCGAAGTTCACGTAGGTGTCGTTGAGGTCGTTGATCGGCGCCACGATCGGGTGCGTGGTGCTCAGCTGGTCCTGGTTGAGCGCCCAGCTCTTCTCGCCCGAGCAGAATGTGGCCCATGCGTCCTTCCATTCGGTCGCTTCGGCGGTGGCGAGCGTGGAGGTGAACTCGGCGAACGACTCGTTGAGCCACAGGTCGTTCCACCACTTCATCGTCACATAGTCGCCGAACCACATGTGCGCGAGCTCGTGCAGCACGGTCACCACGCGGCGTTCGGCGAGCGCGTCGGTCACCTTCGACGAGAACACGTACGAGTCGCGGATCGTGACCATGCCGATGTTCTCCATGGCGCCGGCGTTGTATTCCGGCACGTAGATCTGGTCGTACTTCGCGTACGGGTATGGCACGCCCCACGTCTTCGCGTAGAACGCGAAGCCCTTCTTGGTGATGTCGAACAGGTAGTCCACGTCTTTTGCGAAGTCGTCTTTGAGCGCCTGGCGGCAGTACTGCGCCATCGGGATCGTGCGGCCGTCCTCGTTCTGGTACGTGGTGTGCCATTCGGCGTACGGGCCGGCGCAGATCGCGGTGAGGTACGAGCTCATCGTGGGCGTGGGCGCGAAGGTCCAGCGCTTGGCGTGCTCGGCGGGCTTGGTGCCGAGCGTGCCGTCGAGCGTCATCTGGTCGGTGTCTTCGGTGCGTTCGACCGGCATGTTCGACGTGACGATCCACGAGCACGGCGCGAGCACGGAGAAGCGGAACACGGCCTTGAGGTCGGGCTGGTCGAAGACGGCGTAGACGCGGCGCGCGTCCGGCACTTCGAACTGCGAGTACAGGTACACGTTGCCGTCGGAGGGGTCCACGCTGCGGTGCAGGCCTTCGCCGGTCGTCGAATAGCGGCACACGGCGGTGACGACGACCTCGTTGCGCTCACGCAGGTTGTTGAGGGCGATGCGGTCGTCGGCGAACACTTCGCCCGGCTCCACGGATTCGCCGTTGAGCGTGACCGAGGTCACTTCGTCGGCGATGAGGTCGAGGAACGTGCTCTCCCCCGCCTTGGCGCCGAACTGGATCGTGGATGTGGAGACGAAGGTCGTGTCGCCTTGCGTCAGGTCGAGGTCCACACTGTAGTGGATGGGGTATTGCACGATGGATTTGCGTTCTTCCGCTTCGACGCGGGTCAGATTCGCTCCCGGCATGTTTGGCTCCTCACTGTCTTCTGTTCTGTTTCCCGTAGGTTCTTCTTGATGGTTCTTCCACGCAAAGCACCGGCGCGCACGGTCTGGGACCTGTGCGCGCCGGCATGCCGCCTGTCAGTCGGAGTACGTCTCCATGCTCTCCATGTCGGCCGCGACATCCGCCACGACAGGCACGATCATCGGCTTGCGGTGCAGTTCGCGCGCCACCCAGCTGCCGAGTGTGCGCCGCATGATCTGCTGCAGCTTGTGCACGTCCTTCGTGCCGCCCATCATCGCGTCCTGCAATTGCTCGATGATCTGGTGGCGCACCTTTTCAAACGACTTCTCGTCTTCGGCCACGGCGTTGAGATACACCTTGGGCCCCGAGATCACGTCCTTCGCGTCGGTGTCGACGACCGCGAAGCACGAGACAAAGCCTTCGGAGCCGAGGATGCGGCGCTTTTCGAGCTCGTCGTCGGTCAGTTCGCCGACCGAGTCGCCGTCCACGTAGATGTAGCCGCACGGCACGGAGCCGACGATCGCGGCCTTGCCGTGGTAGAGGTCGACCACGTCGCCGTCTTCGGCGAGCACCACGTTCTCCGGTTCGATGCCGGTCTTGACGGCGATCAGGCCGTTGGCCACGAGGTGGCGGTTCTCGCCGTGGATCGGCATCGCGTTCTTCGGCTTGACGATGTTGTACATGTACAGCAGCTCGCCTTCGTTGCAGTGGCCGGAGACGTGCACGGCCGCGTTGTCGCGGTTGACGACGCGCGCGCCGAGCTGCACGAGCTTGTTGATCACCTTGTACACGCCGTGCTCGTTGCCGGGGATCAGCGAGCTGGCCAGGATGACCGTGTCGAACTCGTTGATGGTGATGTCGCGGTGGTTGCCGTCGGCGATGCGGCCGAGCGCGGCCATCGGCTCGCCCTGCGAGCCGGTGCACATGTACACGAGCTTGTTGTCGGGGTAATCCTTGGCCTTCTTCAGGTCGATCACCGTGTCCTCCGGCAGGTGCAGGTAGCCCAGGTCGGCGGCGATGGCCATGTTGCGCACCATCGAACGGCCGACGAACACGACCTTGCGGCCGTACTTGTGGGCGGCATCCACCACCTGCTGCACGCGGTGCACATGGCTCGAGAAGCTCGCCACGATGATCTTGCGCGTGGCGGTGGCGAACACCTGGTCAAGCGCCGGGCCGATCGAGGTCTCGGGCTTGACGAATCCGGGCACTTCGGCGTTCGTCGAATCCATCATGAGCAGGTCGATGCCCTGTTCGCCGAGCTTGCCGAACTCCACCAGGTCGGTGACGCGGTGGTCGAGCGGCAGCTGGTCGAGTTTGATGTCACCGGTGTCGATGAGCGAGCCGGCAGGCGTGCGCACACACACGGCGAGCGCGTCAGGGATCGAATGGGTCACCGTCACGAATTCGAGGTTGAACGGGCCCACCTTGAGCTTGTCGCGGCCTTCGACCTGGATCGTCTCGGGCTCGATGTGGTGCTCCTTGCACTTGGCCTCCACAAAGCCGAGCGTCAGCTTGGAGCCGATGAGCGGAATGTCCTTGCGCAGCTTGAGCAGGTAGGGCACGCCGCCGATGTGGTCTTCGTGGCCGTGCGTGAGCACGAGCGCATCCACCTTGTCGAGGCGGTCCTTGATGTAGTTGAAGTCGGGCAGGATCAGGTCGACGCCCGGCTGCTCCTCTTCGGGGAAGAGCACGCCGCAGTCGATGAGCAGGATGTGGCCGTTGTATTCGATCACGTTCATGTTGCGGCCGATTTCGCCAAGGCCACCGAGCGGCACGATGCGCATCGAGCCCTTGCGGTACTTCGGCGGGGCGATGCGGTTGGTGTCGTTGGTGTCCGACGTGGCGAGCTTCTTGCCCTTGGCGGCGTTTTCGCCGTACTGCGGCGTGGTGTTGGCGCCCTTGCCGGCGCGCTTGCGCGTGGCGGTTGCCTTGGCACCCGACTTGGCCGTCTTCGCGGTGGTCTTGGCGCTTGCCTTGGCGGCCGTCTTCTTCTTCGATCCGCGCACGTGTTTGCGCGGCGTTTGTTCTTGTGTTTCTGTCATGGTGTTTTCGTTTTCTTCAATAAGTGCCGTCCGCCTATGCGGACGGCAAGGAATCAGTGCGGCCGCGGGCACGCGCGGCCATTGGGTGTCACAGCAGCCCGGACGCCTTGAGCCCGGCCTTGACCACGTCGATCTGCTCGGCGCTCGGGCCCACATTCGGCAGACGCATCTCGGTGCATTCGAGCAGACCGCGCACGTTGAGCGCGGCCTTGGCCATCACGGCCTGGAAGCCGGTGCCGTTCATCGCGTCAATCGCGGGGGCGATGCGGTTGGCGAGCGCCTGCGCGCGGTGCACATCGCCGCGGTCGAAGGCGTTGGCCAGGTCGCGCAGCGGGCCGGCGGCGGCATGGGCCACGACCGAGATGATGCCGACGGCGCCGATCGAAAGGAACGGCAGGAAGAGCGCGTCGTCGCCCGAATACCACGTCAGGCCGGTCTCGAGGCGCTTGCGCACGGCGCCAGCGATGTCGCCGGTCGCGTCCTTGACAGCGCGCACATGGTCGAGTTCGGAGATGTGGCAGTATGTGTCGAGCGAGATGCGCACGCCGGTGCGCCCGGGCACGTCGTAGACGATGATCGGCTTGTCCGCCGACTCGTTGACGGCGCGGTAATGGTAGAAAATGCCCTGCTGTGAGGGGCGTGAGTAGTACGGGCAGACCACGAGCACCGCGTCGGCGCCCGCTTCCTGCGTCTGCTCGACCATGCGCACGGTGTGCGCGGTGTCGTTGGAACCGGCGCCGGAGATGACCGGCACATCCACCACATCCTTGACGGCGCGCACCAGCTCGACCTTTTCGTCCATGTGCGTGGTGGGCGATTCGCCGGTCGTGCCGTTGACGACGATGCCGTCCGCGCCGTCGGCCACCAGCTGGCGGGCGATCGTCTGCGCGGCGTCGTAATCCACCGCGCCGTCGGACTTCATCGGGGTGACCATCGCGGGCAGGATGCGCCCGAACGGGGCTGGGTCAAGAAGGTGCATGGTTCCGTCAGTCATACGTGCAACGGTACTGTTGGGTTAGGACGCCGAAAACGTCTCTTCAGCGTTGGGGAAAGTGCGCAAGTTGAGCGTATGCGCATCAACTTACGCACCGATGGGCGTGCGCCGGCGGGCACCCCGCCACAGGCGCACGCCCTACGGCGTCGATCACAGGTCGAGGAATTTGTCGAGCCCGACCGTCAGGCCCGGGTGGCCTGCGCCGTCCACGTTGCGCACGGCGAGCAGCACGCCGGGCATGAACGAGATGCGGTCGAAGCTGTCGGCGCGGATCGTGAGCTGTTCGCCGGCGTTGCCGAACAGCACCTCTTCGTGCGCGTTGAGGCCGCGCAGGCGCACGGCGTGCACATGCACACCGTCGATGACCTGGCCGCGCGAGCCGCCGTCGGTCTCAGTCGCGTCGGGCACCGGGCCCAGACCGGCCGCGGCGCGCGCCGCGGCGATGCCCTGCGCGGTGTGGATCGCGGTGCCGCTCGGCGCGTCCACCTTGTTCGGGTGGTGCAATTCCACGACTTCGGCGGATTCGAAATACGGGGCGGCCACGCGCGCGAAGTGGTCGGCGAGCACGGCGGAGATCGCGAAGTTCGGCGCGATGAACACGCTCTGGTCCGGGTTGCCGGCTTCGGTGAGCGCCGCCGAGACCTGGTTGAGCTTGTCTTCGGTCCAGCCCGTGGTGCCGACGACGACGTTGACGCCCTGCTTGACGAGCGCGAGCACGTTGCCGAGCGCGACCGACGGCACGGTGAACTCGACGACGACGTCGGTGTTCTCCGGGCTGATCGCCGTCAGGTCGTCGCCGGCGTCAAGCGCGAGCGCGAGCTGCATGTCCGCGGCGCCTTCCACCGCGGCCACGACGTGCGATCCCATGCGGCCCTTGGCCCCTACCACCGAAACTCGAATCATGATGCATGCCTTTCTGTTGTATGCGTGGGTGCGTCTTGTTCCACGTCCAGTGTAGCGGCCTTGCGCGTGAACACCCACCAGCCAAGCAGGGCGAAGGGGATCGCGGCGGCCGTGTACACCCACGTCATCATGACGCCGGCGTGGGCGTCGATGTGGTCGAGGATCACGCCGCCGAGCAGTGAGCCGAGCGAGGCGCCAATCTGACCTGCTGTTGTGAGCCACGACAGGCCTTCAGTGAGCGACTGCTCCGGCACTGTCTCCCTGACGATGAGGTTGCCGGTGGCGAACAGCGGCGAGACGACGAGGCCCGAGAGCAGTTCGACGGCACCGAGCACGAAGTAGTTGTCCATCGTCCAGCGCATGCACGCGAAGCCGACCACGAGGATCGTCAGGCACACGATCATGCGGCGCCAATGCGGTCCGCGGTGCTGGCGTGAGCCGAAATACAGCGCGCCGATGCACGAGCCGACGGCGATCATCGCGAGCTGCAGGCCGAGGAACTGGTCGAGGTGGTCGTGTTCCATCGCCGCCGTGATCGACACGTCGAAGGTCGTGAAGCTCATGTTGAAGCAGATGAACGTGAGCATGAGCGGCAGGATGCCGGCGTACAGCAGCACGTTGCGCGTCGCCTTGCGCGACGACGCGGCGAGCGAGTTGCGTTTGCGCAGGGAATCCTGCGGCGCGCCGCCGCGCTGCGCGGCGTCGTCGAATTCGCCGCGCGCGATGCGCAGCTCCATGTCGTCGGACGCCACCGGGGTCGTCGCCACAGCGCGCAACACGGGAGGCTCCGAGCGTTTGAGCGAGAAGAAGACCGCCCCGCCGATCGCGCACGCGGCAGTGGGCACGAACAGCTGCGAGACAGGGTGCACCGAGGTGGCGAGCGTGGCCGCGAGGATCGGCCCGAAGATGAATACGATCTCGTCGATCGCCGATTCGAGCGCATAGGCCGTGTTGAGCAGGTCCATGTTGCCGGTGCGTTCGAGCAGGTACGTCCAGCGTGTGCGCACGAGCGCGCCGAACGAGAACTGCGTGGCGCCCATGACGAGCGCGAGCACGAACAGCAGTGGGATCGGCACGCGGGCGAGCGCGCTGAACGCGAACACGAGCATCGCCACGACCTGCACGGCGAGCGCGGTGCGGCCCACCTTGCGTTGGCCGAAGCGGTCGAACAGGCGCGCGTAGAACGGCGTGACGGCCGCGACGGCGAGGATGTACGCGCCACTCATCGACCCGGCGATCGTCCAGTTGTTGTACAGGTGGTTGAGCGCGAGCACGATGCCGAGGCTCATCATGCTCATCGGCAGGCGCGCGAGGGCGGCCGACAGGCAGAACGCCTTGGCGCCGGGCAGCGCAAACATGCGCGCGTACGGGGAACGCGTTGCGGTGGTCGTGCTCATGCGCCGCACACCTCGCCTTGCGTGCCGCGGAACGCGCCGCCGAGCGCGCCGCTCGCGAGGTCGGCGCGGTAGATGAACTGGTCGTCGGTGTTCATGCCGGGCGCCAGATCCGCGTCTTCCGGATGGTCGGCGGCGAGGCGCTCGGCCACGCGGCTCAGTCCCTTGTGGTCGTAGAACCCGAAGTCGCAGCTCGAATCGGTGTGCAGGAAGAACGCGCGCACGTCCATCGACCGCAGGGCGGCGAGCAGCTGGCGCCACAGCGCGCCGCCGACGCCGGCCCCGCGCACGTCGGGGTTGACCATGAACAGTTCGAGCTCCGCCTGCGTGGTGGCGGTCACATCGCTGTCTTCTTCGAGGATGCCTTCGCGCACGAAGAACCCATCTTCGAACATCGTGACGGTCGCGGCGCCGCGCGGATCGGCGAGCAGCAGTGCGCGCGTGCGCAGGAACTCCTCATGCGCCTGCGGGAACAAGGTGGGCCGGCCCACCACGCGGGCGAGCGTGATGCCCGCGAGGTCGCCTTCGGCCGTGACCGCCACGTTCGACCATGTGCTTTGCTCCAGATAGTGCAGGGTCAGGTAGCGGGCCACAAGCAGCGCGGTCGGCGTGCCGGCGAGCGCGGCCCCCTGCGGCCACACGCGGTCGAAGCACGCGGCCACGGTGTCGAGGTCGTTCCAGTCCATCGGCCGGTAGCTCACGGCGGGTGTGCGTGCGGTGTATTCGTCTGCTGAGGTGTGGGGTTCGCTGTTGGCGCCCATGTGCATTGCTCCTTTGGATTCGCATTGCGCATGTGTGCCCGCCCACGCATGCCGGTGGTTCAGTTGTGCCGCGCAGCCAGTGCAGTGCGTTCCCCTGCACTCCGGGCGCCCCTGCACCTGCAGTGGGCGCTCGGTTCATCGGCACGCTCCCGCTCGAGTGTACCCAGCAGGGTCGATGCACCGGACGCCCCGCTCAGTCCACGTCGGAGACCTCGGGCACGCCTTGGCGCAGCTCCTCCATGATCTGCGCCTCGCCCTTCGGTTCGGCCACGATCTGCCGGCGCGCCTCGTCCGGTTCGCTCAGGTAATACAGCGCGCCGTCGATGCGCTCGAGCGGCACGCCGCGCTCCTTGGACAGCAGCAGCCGGTAGAAGTCGAGCTGCTTGAGCTTCTGCGCGCGCTGGGCCGCGTTGCGCGGGCGCGCGCCGGTCTTCCAGTCGACGACCGTGTAGTCCTTGGACTCATCCGAGGGGTCGACGCCGCCGACGAACACCGCGTCGAGCTTGCCCTGCACCAGATTGCCGACACCGTCGAGTGCCGCGACGATGCTCTGTTCGGCACCCGCCAGCTCGCGTTGCGCCCACGGCGAACCGATGAGCCGCTCGGCCCACACGAGCACATCGTGGTCCTCGCCGCGCGCGCCGTCGGCCCGGGCAAGCGCCGCGCGCACATCGGCTTCCATCGACGCGCGCGTGGCCGTCTCATCGGGGCGCCCGGCGAGCAGGAAGCGCTCGGCCCAGGCGTGCAGACGTGTACCCGCCTGTGCGGCCGGCGACGACATCTGCGGGATCGGCCGCAGCACGCCGCGCACAAAATCGCGGCGCGCGTAGTCGTCATGGTCGTTCGCGTTCGCCTGGATCGTGGTGGCGTTGAGCCGCTGCGCGGCGAGCACACGCTGCGCCTTGGCGCGCAGCAGCCGCATGATCTGCTCGGTGGGCATGTCTGGCATCGGGCCCAGATCGGCGTCGCCGGCGAGCCGCAGCGCATGGTGCGTCAACACGCCCGTCGAGCCGGTCGGCACCCCTTCTGCGTCCATCGCCTCGCGCACCTCATCCACGCCGTTGCGCAGGCATGCAAGCATCGGCGCGCTCAGCGTGAACGGCCACGGCAGGTGCAGGGTCTGACCTTGGCCGCCCGCATCCGCGTTCCATGCGCCACCGACGACCGCATCTTCGAATTCCTGTGCGTGCGCGCCCACGAAGAAGCCTTCCGGCAGATCCTCGCCGCGCGCCGCGAGCGACTCGCCCTCCGTATGCACATTGCCCGGTTCGGTGGCGCAATCCTTACGCCTGCCCAGCGCATCGCGCACTTCGGTCCAGAAATTCGACGGTTTGCCGGATTGCCGTTCGTCACCGCTCGTGGCCAGCCCATCGCCGTTGCTGCGGCTGTACGTGAGCAACACCTCTGAACGCGCACGCGTGAGCGCCACATACATGAGCCGGCGTTCGTCGGCGTGGGCCATGCGCCCGTACTCCTCTTCCTGCGTCAACGCCCATCGGCGCGCATCGTCCTCACCGGCCTCGCCGAGTTCGACCTGCACGCCGCGCAGTTCGCCGAACACCTCGTCTTCGAGCTCTTCGGCCGACTCCATGACGTCGAGTGCGTCCAACGGGTCGGCCCCCGGCGCCATCGTGCGCGGGAAGCGCGGCAGGATGCCGGCGTCGACACGCACCGGCACCGGCACCGCCGCCGGGTCGGACAGCCATGTGCGGGCGCGCTCGAGGTATTCGGGCGGCCGCCATTCCCCCTCGTGGGTGGCGATGATCTCGTCATCACCGCTCTCCGGCACTGTTTCGATGGCAAGATAGTCGCCCTGCTTGCTGGGGAACGTGCCCGCGCGCATGTCGACGACGGCCACGGCGTCCCATTCAAGCCCCTTCGACTGGTGCACGGTCATCAGCACCACATCGACCGGCACGTCGGGAGCCACCGGCTGTTCGTCCTCAAGCGAGCCCATCGCGTCAATCCACGCCAGGTACCCGCGCAATGTGGGTGTCTGCGAGACCGCGATCTCCTGCGTAAAGGTGTCGACGGTGGCGAGCAACGCGTCGATCGGAGCACGCACCGCCGCCGTGTTCGGCGTCTCGCCGGCGTGGATGCCGGCGGCGAGCAGCATGTCCACATCGAGATTGAGCGCCTGGACCGCGGCGCGGATCACATGTGCAATCGGCTCATAGGCGGCGCGCTGCACGTGCCGCAGCACCGCGCCCGCATGCTTGGCGGCGCGCTTGCCGGCATCGGAGAGCGTGCTCGTGTCGATCAGATGGTCGGCGTCGTCGCCCATCAGCACATCAGCCACGAACACCGCGTTCGGCACGCGCTGCGCATGCTCGCGCACCGCCGCGTATTGCGTCTGATAGTCGGCGTCCGGCGCCCCCAACCCGGCCTGCACGAGCGCGCGGTAGCGGTACTGCGTGTTGAGGCGCTCGGCGAGTCGCGCGAGCCGGCGCAGGTCGCGCGCGCCGAGGCCGAAGCGCGGGGTGGCGAGCAGGCGCATGATGGCCTGCGAGTCGGCATGGTCGGCCACCACGCGCAGCACGCCGAGCACGTCGATGATCTCGGGGCGCGCAAGCAGCGCCGAGGCGCCGACCGCGAGCGTGGAGAGACCGGACTGTTCGAGCGCCGCCTGGATAAGCGGGATGATCTTCTTACTGCGGCACAGCACCGCCACATGCGGGCCCTCGTTCGGCGCCGAATCCGCGCTGACGGTCCAATGCAGGTGGCGGTACTGCACGTCCAGATGCCGGTGCCGCAGCACCGCCTCGTGGGCGAAGCGCACCACGCCGTCGATCTCCTGCCCGCGCAACGCGTAGCCGAGCACACCCACCGTGCCCTCTTCGACGAGCGCCGACCCATCGTCCACATTCGTCAGCGGCTGCACGCCCACCTCACGCGTCAACGCGCTGCCGGGGCGGGCATGGTGGCGGCGCAGCACGCGCGTGATGTCGTTGGCCGCCTCGAGCACGACGCGCGCGTTGCGGCGCGTCTGGGTGAGCGGGAGCGGATTGACGTCCTCCCGCAACCCGAACTGTTCCTGGAACAGGCGGAACGCGCCAGGGCTCGCCCCACGGAACGAATAGATCGCCTGATAGGGGTCGCCGACGGCACTCACCGCCGCACGGTCGGACGGCGAAGCGTGGAACAGTTTGGCGAGCAACGCCGACTGCGTGGTGGACGTGTCCTGGTATTCGTCGAGCAGCACATGCGTGTAGCGGCGGCGGTAGCGCGCGCCGATCGAGGGGAAGCGCGAGACGAGCTGGAACGCGGCGATCGTGAAATCGCTGAACTCCGCCATGTGGCGTTCGCGCTTGGCCTGCTGGAACAGCGCAACGAGCGTGAGCAGCGTGTCGCGTCGGCGCGCGACCGAACGCAGTTGCGCGGCGCGCCACAGCGGCAGGGCGGCCGCATAGTCGCGCAGACTCGCCTCGTAGCGTGCCATATTGGCTTTGTCGAGCTCGGTGGGGCCTTTTTTGCCGCGCTGCGTGGGCCGCTTGGGGCGCTGCGGCTGCTCGGCCGGCACCTCGAGGCCCTCGAGCATCGCGTCGGCGCGCGCGATGAACCGGCTGTCCCATGCGCGGATGCGCGCGATCGCCGTGTCGATGTCTTCGCACCCCTCGCCGATCATCGCGTTGGCGATGCCGCTGGACAGCTGCAGCACTTGGCCCACGAGGCTCGTGAACCCGCCGAAATCCTCGCCTGAGTCGAGCACAACGCCCATATGGGCGCCAATGACCTCACTGACGAGCTGCACGGCGCCGGCCGCACTGAGCGGCTGCGTCTCCTGGTCGAATCCGACGAGCAGGCCGTATTGGCGCACGATCGACTGGAAGAACGCGTCGTATGTGGAGACGTCGGGCTTCATGAACGCCGACCGTGCGCCGGCGTGCGCCGACACGGCCGCCGAGACGCGCGCGAGCAGTTCGGCCGCGGCCTTGCGCGTGAACGTGAGGCCCAGAATGCCTTCGGGCGCCACACCGGTCTCGATGAGGTGGATGATGCGCTGCGTCATCGTGAAGGTCTTGCCGGAGCCCGCGCCCGCCACGACAAGCACGTCGTCGTCTTGCGGCGCGCCGATGATGCGCTGCTGCTGGGCGCTGGGAACGAATGCCGCCATGGTTAGTCCTCCCTCGTCTCGAACACGGTGGATATGCGCCCGTTGCACGCCGGGCACAGTGCGGTGAGCCGGCAATGCGCGGCGTGGGCGGCCGTCGGGTGCGCCTCGATCTGCACCGACCGGCTCGCCGCGGCCGTGTAGAACACGCGCGCGATCATCGTGAGCGCCCACACCGCCACTGTGCCGCGCAACGCCATGAACTGCCGCCATGCCTCGTGTGGCACGCCCGCCGGCGCCTCGTCGGGCAGGTCGAGCGTGAAGAGCTTGCCCACCGCCGTCACATAGGGGCGCTTGGTGAAGGCATGCGCATTGATCGCGCCATCACGGAAGAGCGGCTCCTGGAAGTAGGTTTCAGCGTTGGCGCCGCGCATGGCCGGGGCCGGTGCCTCCTGCACGTCGAACAGCGTGCTCTGCGCGATGGGCATGCCGGCCGGCTCGCCTTCTTCTGGGAACATGCGCGACAACTGGTAGCACACGAGCTGCAGGTCGTTGAAATTGTCCGCCCCCGAATGCCTGCGGCCAGTCTTGTAATCGATGAGGCGCGCCACGTGCGTGCCGTCTGCAAGCACGCGCGTCTCCTCGCGGTCGATGCGCCCGGTCAGGCGCACCACCAAGTCCCCGCTCATGCCGTCCGGCCAGCCGCCCACGAGAGCGCCCATCAACGCGACCATCGTGGATTCACTGACCGGGTCCACAGCGCTGATCGCGTTGTAGGCGCGCGTCACCTCGGGCACACCGAACCGGGCCGTGAACTCGACCTCGGCCTTCGCATCGGTGAGCGTGCCCACCTCGAACTGCGCCGTACTGCCCAGCTCATAGCGGCCGGGCAGGTTCGAATTGACGAAATACGCGGCGATGTTCCCGAACGTGCCGCGCGCGTTGTCGTCTTTCACGAGCGCGCGGAACCGCTCCTCCATGTCTTCGACGTCAAGCGGGTCGTCACGCTCCTGCTCGTACAGCGCGAACATGTCGTCTGCGATGCGCCCGATGCGCTCATCGGGCGCAAGGTCGGATAGGTGGCCGGGCCTGTCCCATCCGCGTTGCGTGGCCTCGCACGCAATGTCGTGCACGATCGTGCCGAAGTTCTGGTCGGCGGTGGAGCGCTGCGGGCCGAAGAACTGCTGCTCCATGCGCGCACAGACCGGACAGTTCCACAGGCGGTCCACCTTGGACGGCGACAGCGTGACGACGTTGCCTTCCTGCTGCGCGAAAGGGTCGGCTGGGGTGGCCGCGGCGCGCGCCTCGGGCGACGCGGTGTGGTGCGCCGCGCGCGACCGGTGCGTGGCCGCGCGCGTGGGTTCGGCGGCGCCATCATCCGAGTCGTTCCACTCATCGAGGAACGGCCATGTGCCGGGGTCCGCCGCGGCGAACCCGTTCTTCGCCAGCACGGCGAGCGCCTCGATCGCGTCGCGCGCTTCGGGCGCGTCGGCGCTGTGCGTGGCGAGCGTGGTGCGGGCGAGCGCGATCAGCCCGCGCACGTCGGCGTCGAGCGCCTCGTGCGCGCCATCGCCGAGCTGCGTGTAGCGGCGCGAGCGCGGATTGGCGTCGCGGCTGCGGTCGAAACGCTCGGGCAGGTAGGTGTACAGGAAGTCGGACGGTGCGAGGTCGTCGTTGAGCACGGCACTGACGGTGACGCGCTCGCTCGCTCGCGTGAGCGCCACGAGGAGGCTTTTCTGTTCCGAGGCGAGCACGTCCTGCAGGCCCGTGCCGCCGGGCGCGCCGTCCTGGATGGCGTCGAGCCGGCCGTGCAACAGCACGTCCACGAGGTCTTCGCCGCCGAACATCGTGTTGCGCGCGGCGAGGTTGGGCCAGACGTCCTGCTGCACGCCCGGCAGCCATACGAGCGGCCATGCGTGGCCCGCGGCGCCGGCGGGCGTGGTCACGGTGACCGCTTCGTCGACCGGCGCCACATGCGCGAGCGAGTCGGCTTCGATCTGCAGGCCGCGCACCTGTTCGATGAACGCGCCAATCGTGTGGGCGGCGCCTTCGGTGCGCGCGTATTCGAACAGGCGCATCGCCGTGTCGAGCCGGTCGTTGGCGGCGCGGCCGGCGGGCGTGTTGAACAGCGCCTGCTCCTGCCAGTCGCGCGCCACGCCGCACGCCTCCCAGGCGGCCTCGAGCGCGAACTGCGGGCCGGGGTCGCGCAGCTCGCGCAACGCGCCGGCGATCTGCCCCACCCTGCTCCACAGGCGCGCGAAGCGGCGCGCGGGCGCGTTCGGGTTGACATAGCGTTCGTCGCCTTCGCCGCGCCATGTGCCGCAGATGCGTTCGATGCTGTCGATGACCTGCGGGGCGCCGTCGTGCGCGAGCATGAGTATCATCGCGTCTTCGCCGAAATCAGGCACGGTGCGTGCCGTCGGGTCGACGATCGATTCGTCGACACGCACGTGCGCCTCCTCTTCGCGGGCGGCGCGGGCGGCTTCGAGTTGTGCCGCAAGGTCGACCCACTGCGCGATCAGTCCAGCGAGCGCGTCATCACCGCCTTCGGCCTGCGCCACCTGTGCGAGGGCCTGCAACGAGCGCATCGCCGTCTGCACCGGCCCCATGTCCATGGGGCGCGGCGGTTCCTTTGTGGGGGCGTCGAGCAGCGGGCTCGCGGTGATCATGCGCACGCGCGCGCCGACCCAGGCGGCGAGCGCGGCAGGGGCGAGCGTGCGGTTGGCGAGCCCCTGGTTGCGCAGTTGCGCAAGTTCGATGAGCGCGAACAGCGCCTGGACGAACGGCTCTTCGGCGAGCGGGCGTGTGACCGACGAGAAGCGCACCGGCACGCCGTCGCGGCGCAGGCGGTCGCCGAGCGCACGGATCGCGCCGTTGTCATGCATGATCACGGCCATGCTGTTCCACGAGCGGCCCGACGTGAGGCGTTCGGTCTTGATGTGCCACACCACATCGTCGAGTTCTTCGTTCGCCGAACGGTACAGATGCGCGCGCACCGTGCCGTCGGCGCGTTGCGGCGCGTCTTCGGGCAGGGTGCGGATCGGGAACGCGTTGACGAGTTCGGGCATTTTGCCGGGGCGCTGCGGCAACGGCAGGTCCTGCGCTTCGCTCGCGGCGATCGACAGGCTCACGCGTGCGGCCAGCAGTTCGCGCATCGTGGGACCGGCATGCTGTGCGGGCCCCAGGTCAACCGGCTCGGCATGCAGCCGCTCTTGCGCCTGACGGCATACATATTCCGGGTACGATCCGCGGAAGGTCTGCACCGATTCGTCCGGGTTCGCGGTGAGCAGCAGCCGCACACCGCGGCCGTGCAGCGCCTCGAGGAACGCCAGCCCGGCGAGCGTCGTGTCGTGGAAGTCGTCGACGACGAGCATGGCCGGCAGGTCGCCGGGTTCGGCCTCGCGCGCGGCGTCGGCGGCGGCCACCTGCAGGTACGACGAATCGAGGCGGTAATCGTTGGGGTATTGCGCGCCGATCATCGCGATGTATTCGGCACGCAGCGCGAACGCGAGCCGCCATTGGATCGCCAGGCGCGCGCCGGTGATCCCCGCGCCGTCCGTGGCGGCGAGCACGCGCTGCTCGCAGCCGGGGCCTGCGCCCGATTCGTCCATGCGCGCGAGCATGTCGCGCAATTGCGCGGTGAACGCGCCGTTCACGCCGGCCGAGAACAGCGCCTCGGTCGTGGCCGGGTCGCCGCCGTGCTCCCCTTCGCGCATGTCTTCGGCCACGTAGCGCGCCCAGTGCTCGTTGGCGAAATAGTCACGCAACAGCTGGCACGTGGCGCACATCTCACCGGCCTGCACATGGGCCAGGTGCACGCCGAGCACGCGGCGCAGTAGCGCGTCCTGTTCGGCGCCGTTGAGCAGTTTGGGCAGCGGCAGGCCCGCGCGCGCACGCGCCTGCGTGATAAGGCGGAACGCGAGCGCGTTGAGCGTGGTGGCGGGGCGCGCCTGCGTGCTCACGCCGGCATGGCGGATGAGCAGCGGCGAATACTCGTCCGCGAGCACGCGGTTCGGCACGGCGAGCACGGCCGCCGATTCGCCGAACACGTCCATCGCGCGCATCGCCGCGGCCACGGCGAGCATCGTGCGGCCGCGGCGCGGCGGCGCCGTCACTAGCACGGCCGGGGCCTCGGGGACGCCCCCGGCCTCGAACAGCGGAGCGAACCGTGCGTCGTCCAGTGTGGCGCGTGCCTGTGCGAGCGCGTCGTCGATCGATACGGCGTGCCCCGCCTGTGGAGCCGCCGCAGAAGCTGTGTTGTGCGTCATCGCCCATCCATCCCTTCCGGTCCAACCAGTGCCGGCCTCCCAGCATACCGTGGCGTGCACGCGCATGCCAGCACCGACTGCACAGGCGCGTCGAAAGGGCCGTATGACGCCAATGCGAACGATGTCACATATTGGCCACGAGGTAGACAACCGCCGGCCACTTCAGCACAATGGACTTCATTCGCGAACAACGGCTGCCCGCACCGATGAGGGGATGAGATGTACCACACAGCGCATGGCGCCACGCCAGACTCGGCACCAGCCCCACCACAATTGGACGGCTACGGGTACCGCGGCACCCTCGGGTCCGGGTCGACGGCCACCGTGTACCGGTACCTGCAGCACGGCACCAACCGCGAAGTGGCGGTCAAGGTGAGCACGGCGCGGCTCGACCCCAAGGCGGGCGCGCGCTTCCGCACCGAGGCCAACTTCATGGCCAAGCTTTCCGCGCACCCCTACATCCTGTCGATCTACGGCGCCGGCATCACCGCCGACGGCCGCAGCTACATCGTCTTTGAATACGCACCCGGCGGCAACCTCAAGGACCTGCTGGCCACACGCCGCTTCGACGCCGAGGAGACGCTCGACATCGGCGTCAACCTCGCGAGCGCGCTGGCCACCGCGCACCGCAACGGCATCGTGCACCGCGACATCAAGACGAGCAACGTGCTCATCACCGAGCAAGGGCTGCCCGCGCTCGCCGACTTCGGCATCTCCGCTTCGGTGTACGACAAGCGCAGCACCGGCTTCTCACTGCCGTGGGCGCCTCCGGAGGTGCTCTCCTCCAACGGCTCGGGCACCGACGCGAGCGACATCTACTCGCTCGCCGCCACGCTGTATGCGATGCTCGCGGGGCGCTCGCCGTTCGAACACGGCTACCGCCCGCGCACGATGCAGGAGCTCGGCGCGCATATCATGAACGATCCGGTGCCGCCGCTGAACCGCCCCGACGTGCCGGCGCAGGTGGAGCGCGTGCTCGCCAAGGCGATGAGCCACAACCCCGAGGACCGCTATTATTCCGCCGTCGAGTTCGCGCGCGCCATGCAGCAGGCGCAGATCGACTGCTACGGCCATGCCACGCCGCTGACGGTGGAAGGCGTGGACCGCTTCGGCAAGGCCGTGCTGCAGCGCCGTGGCGCGCACACCGCCACCACGGCCACCGCCGACACCGCCAAGCGCGGCCCCTCGCGCGGCGCGTGGATCGCGATCGGCGCCGCCGTGGCCGCGGTGGCCGCCGGTGTGGCATTGTTCTGCACACTTGTGCTGCCGAACCTCGACCATGTGGACAGCGGCGAGGCGCAAGTGGTGAATCCGGGATTCGGCGCGCAGGCCACGCCAAGCGCCGGCGCGCAGCCCTCCGTCGGCGCCGCCGTGCCCTCCCCCACCGACGTGGTGGGCAGGTACAGCGGCGATTCCGTGATATTTACGTGGAAGAATCCCGATCCACAGCCCGGCGACCGGTATGCGTGGGTTATCGTCGACGACGATGCGGAAGGTCTCACGAACTCCGCCCTCACCACCGACCAGCGCGTTGTGGTGAAGGCAGGAGACCGCACGCAGACCTGCATCCGCGTGAGCATCGTGCGCGAGGACCGGCAGATGTCCACCAACCCAGCCACGATCTGCGCCGCGCGCTGACCCATCCGCCACGTGGGACCCACACTGAACAATTACGACGAGGAAAGGCATGCCATGGCCCGAACGCCGCACCCCCAGCCGCACCCCGGCGGTGACGCCGGCGGCGTGCGCCGCCGCACGCACGACCTGAACGCCCGCGTGCGCCAGTTCGTCGGCGCGCGCCACCGGCCGTGGCTCGTGCCGCTCGTCACACTGCTCGCGGTGGTCGCGGTCATCGCCGGCGCGGTCATCGTCAGTTCGGTCACCCAGCGCCACCTGCAGCTCGACGACGGCACCGTCTGGGTCACATCGTTGCAGGATGGCAAGGCGGCGCGCTACAACGTGCGCCTGCAGGAGCCCGACACGGCCGTGGCGGCGAGCGACCCGAAGTTCGACGTGGCGCAGCAGGGGGCGAGCACGGTGCTCGCCGAAGGCACGCAGGTGAGCGCGATTCACCCCTCCACGATCAGCCTGGCCGATTCGTCCCCCACCGGCGCCGCCGTGCAGTCGTTCGTGGCGAACGGCACGCTCGCGCTGTTCAACCGTGCGCGCGGCGACGTGTGGGCCGGCGATGCCGGCGATGTGAAGGCCCTGAACGCGGCGGAGACACCCGCGCACATGAAGCTCGGCGTCGGCGGCCTGGCCGCCGTCACGGCCGACGGCACCGTGTACGGCTACCGGCCGAAAGACGGCATGGTGCTCGCGATCGACGACCGTGGCGCGCCCGACCATGTGCGCAAGGTCGGCTCGCTGAGCGACGGCAAGGCGCAGAGCGCCGACTCGTTCACCGTCGTCGACGGCCAGGGCGTCATCAGCGACGGCGACGACATCATCTGGAACGGCGGGCGCGCCACGTTCGCCGACGCCGCGCCGCTCGTACTGCAGGCGCCGAGCGCCGACGGCAAGCAGGGCGCGTGGGTCGCAGCCGGCGCGTCCAGCGGGCTTGCGCTCGTCGACCTGACCAAGCGCGGCGGCGAGGCGCGCCTCATCGCGTCGGGCGGCCAGGGCGAACCCGCGCAGCCGGCCTCGAGCGGCGGCTGTGTATACGCGGCGTTCGCGCAGCACACGAACAACTCTGTGCGCGCATGCTCGGCAGCCGACGACCCGGCCTACGCCACACTCGAGGAGGTCACGCCGACCTCGCAGCTGCAGTTCCGCGTCAACCACCGGCTTGTGGTGCTCAACGACGTGGCGAACGGCAACATCTGGAATCCGGACGAGTCGACCGACGTCATCAAGATCCAGTGGAAGACGATCGAGACGCAGCAGAACGAGGCCGAGCGCAGCAACGACGACAGCACGAGCAACAAGCACACCTTCGAAAAGACGTGCTCCACGCAGTCCGGGCAGATCAAGGCCGTGGACGACACGTTCGGCGTGCGCGCCGGCGCGCACCAGATCCTCGACGTGCTGCGCAACGACGAGCAGACGGATTGCTCGGTGCTGCGCATCACCTCGGTCAGCGCGCCGAAGAACGGCACGATCACCGTCTCGCCGATCTACGACGGCCGCTACCTGCAGCTCGACGCGAGCCATGCCGGCGCCGGCGCCGTGACGTTCACGTACGAGATCGGCGACGGCCGCGACCAGACCTCGCAAGGCACGGTCACGCTCAACGTGACCGGCGCGGAGAACCGCGCGCCACGCCAGACCGATGCCCCCGAACAGATCGACGTGGAGCAGGGCGCGAGCTACACCGGCAACGTGCTCGGCGCGTTCACCGACGACGACGGCGACCCGCTCACGCTCGTCAACGCCACGGTCGAGAACACCGACGAGGCCACGGTCTCGACGCGCGCCGACGGCCTGCTCACGTTCCACGCCGGGTCGATGGCCGCGGGCCGCGCCACCGTGCGCCTGACCGTCTCGGACGGCCATGAGACGGCCACCGGCACGGTGTATTTCTCGGTGCGTCCGGCGAACACGCTGCCCGCCGTGATCGATCCGCTCATCCGCCGCGCCACGCCCGGCACCGCCACGCGCGTGTCGCTCAAGCAGTATGTGCACGGCACGTCGGCCGAACCGGCGCGGCTCACGCAGGTCGACACGCCAGACAAGGCCACGACCACGCTCAACGCCTCCGACATGAGCTTCTCGTTCACCGCACAGACCCCCGGCACGTATTACGTGCCGTACACGGTCACGCAAGGCACGATCCCGGCCACGGGCCTGGCACGCATCGAAGTGGAGGCGCTGACCGAAGACACCTCGAAGCCGGTGGCCGCGAACGATGTGGCGCTGCTGGGCGCCGACAACACGGCGATCGTGGAACCGCTCGCCAATGACGTGGACCCGATGGGCGGCGTGCTGTCGGTGACCTCCGTCAAGGCGCCCGCCAACGCCAACGTCAAGGTGGGGCTCGTGGCGAACAAACGCGTCTACCTGACCGCCGTGCGCATGCCGACCGAGCCGGTCCCGATCGAATACACGGTGGCGAACGAGGTCGGCACGTCCAACGGCACAATCGTGCTGCAGCCGCCGGCGCTCTCGCATGCGAGCAGCGCGCCGAAGGCGTCGAACGTGAACGTCTCCGTACGCACTGGCGGCATCGTCTCGGTCGACGTGCCCGACCACGTGAGCTACAGCGACGGCACCACGATCACGCTCGGCAACGACCTGCAGTACGACCCCGAGACCTTCCGGGGGCTCGTGTTCGTGGCCTCCGACATCGTGCGCTACCAGGCGCCCGCCGAGCCCGGCTCCTACCCCGTCACGTACACGGTGCGCGACAACCTCGGCAACGCGGCCTCCGCCACGATCACCTTCGCCGTGCACGAGGCGAATGCCGAGACCAAGGCCGAAGCCAATCCGATCGACGTGGACGCGCAGGTGGCGGCGGGCCAGAAGATCCGCATCCCCATCACGCTGCGCGGCATCGACGCCGACGGCGACGACGTGCAGCTGCTGGGCCTGGGCAACACCGCGCCCGCCAAGGGCCGCATCGCCGAAGTGGGCGCCGACTACCTGATCTACGAGGCGTACACCGACAGCACCGGCACCGACGAGTTCACGTACGCGGTCGAGGATTGGACCGGACGGCGCGCGCAGGCGAGTGTGCGCGTCGGCATCTTCCAAAGCGGCGCCAATTCCACCGTGTATGCGCGCGACGACACGATCACGCTGCGCCCGAACACGACGACGACCGTGCCGGTGCTGATCAACGACGTGGCGAGCGACGACAGCGAGCTCACCGTGTCCGACCACCTTGAGCTGCAGGGCATCAGCGAAGCAAGCGTGCATGACGGCCAGATCACGTTCACGACGCCCGACAAGGCCGGCACCGCGTTCATCGTGTATGCGATCAGCAACGCAGCCGGCCTGAGCGACACCGCCACGCTCACCGTGACGACGGACCCACAGGCGCCGATCGACCCGCCGACCGCCTACGACTACCGCGTGCCGGCGATCGCCACAATCGACAAGCGGTCGGTCGATGTGGACGTCTCGCCGTGGATCGCGAACCCTTCGGGCGGCGCCGACGAACTCGAGGTGGGCATCGACCCCTCGGCCGCAGGCAGCGCGCGCGTGCGCGGCGGCACGACGATCACCGTGGACCTGACGGACGAGGCGCGCGCCGTGCCGTACACCGTCACGAACACGACGCACAACGTGACGTCGACCGCGTTCATCCAAGTGCCCGCATACGGCGTGTTCCCGCCGACGCTGCGGCCCAAGGCGCCAGCGCTCACGGTGAACGCCGGCTCGACAATCACGATCAACATCGCCGATTACGTACGCGTGGGCGCCGGCAAGACGGCCGTCGTCGAAAGTCGGGATTCGGTGAGCGCCACCAAGGCCGCGAACGCGGACCTCTATGTGGACGACCAGACGCTTTCGTTCACCGCACCCGACGACTACAGCGGCCCCGCCTCGATCACGTTCACTGCGACCGACGGCAAGCGCGAAGGGCGCCAAGGCGGCGTCAAACTCGTCAATTCCGCGGTGATCACACTGCCGATCACGGTTGTGGGCGGACAGACGCCCCCGCCCACATTCTCGTCCACCGCGGTGGATGTGGTGGCGGGCGAATCCCCCATCACGATCGACCTGACGGCCCTGACGCACAGCGCCGCGTCGGGCGACCACGACCCGTACACCTACCGCGGCGGCGCCACCGCGTCGGGCGTCACCGCAAACCTGAGCGCCGAAGGCAAGCTCGTCGTCAGCGCCGAAGCCAGCGCGAAGCCCGGTGCCACGGCCTCGGTGCCGATCGCGATCGACTACGGGCATGGCGAGGTGAACGCCGGCATCACCGTGCGCGTCGTGGCGTCGCTGCGCCCGCTCGCGCGCGTGAGCGGCACGACGACGAAGCTCAACGCCGGCGAGACGGTGACCGTGCCGGTGCTGCAGGGCGCCTACAACCCGTTCCCCGACGAACCGTTGAAGATCGTCGACGCGACCATGGAGTCGGGGTCCACGCTGACGCTCGCCACAAGCGGCGACTCGCTTTCGGTCACCGCGCCGCAAGACACGTCCGCGCAGAGCGCGCGCGTCGTCGTGACGGTCGAGGACGCGACCGGCAGTGCGGCGCGCCATGTGACGGCCACGTTCACGTTCACGATCGCCGCCGTGCCCGACGCGCCGCGGCTGTCGCCTGTCGGCGGTGACGCGCAGGACGGCGCGGTGGCGCTGCAGTGGACGCCGGGCAACGCCAACGGCAGCCCGATCACCGAATACGAGGTGCGCTGGAACGGCGGGCAGAAGGTATGCGGCGCGGTCACGACATGCCAGGTGACCGGCCTCAAGAACGGCACGACTTACCTGTTCACCGTGCGCGCCAAGAACGCCGTGGGCTGGTCCGCCGATTCGAACCAGGTGGAAGGCAAGCCGGACCGCGCGCCCGAAGCGCCGGCGAACGTGGAGGTGAAGGGCGGCTACCGCAGCGCGTCCGTCTCATGGTCCACCGGCAATTACGAAGGCACACGCCCTGATTCCTACACGGTCAGACTCGTCGGCCCGCGCGGCTGGACGCAGCAGCAGTCGGGAGTCACGT
>ERZ778515.395-NODE-395-length-37964-cov-6.375373_pt1 | contig 37964 bp, 44 predicted proteins | sample MGYA00510343_ERZ778515 | MGnify/ENA primary metagenome ERZ778515 (study PRJEB29527, sample SAMN07138965) | mouse gut metagenome | material: feces | host: mouse | place: China:Nanjing | collected 2016-01-25 ...
TCCAGAAACAACTGGTTGCAGCTTAGCTTTACTGAGCTTCGTAGCCTATCAAGTACATTTATGTGAGTCTTCCGTATATTCGACATAGTCTTTTATTCTTTTCGTTACAACAGACTTTCCTTCCTTGCATACAATGACAAAAATATCTAGAACTGTTGAATTGTAATCTAAATCAAATTCGTCACAAAAGGCTTTCACCTCATCGATAGACAAAGATGAAGAAACGCTTTTTTCATGGTGTCCATATTTCAAACTGTATTCATTGTCATTATGATTGAATATTTCGTTAGTGCCGACGATTTCTAACTCTGAAATAGCCAGTTGCGTATTACCGTCATAAATGGACTTGATAAGTTTGTGGTTCAACTCATTAACTAAATCCTTATCTTTGATCTTGGAAAAAATCGGAATTTTAGTAATATCGGGGTAGTTACATACAATGTTTTCGACATAATCTACAATTTTCATTAATACCTCTAGACAATCGTTCTGAGTAGAAAACTTTATTGAACTTCCCATCTCTAGCATGGGTTTGAATAATTTAAACCCATCTGGTTGTTTCATTCTGGCTTTTATTTTAGCGAAAGACTCTCCACTATCGAACTCAAAATTGTTGTAGCGAATATAAGCGTTTACAGTTTTGCTCAGCAAACTATTGGTGCTAGATAACGTTGTAGTTTTTATATCTTCGAACTCTATTTTTCTTGCAAACTTGATTCCAAAGTCTTTTTCACAGTATTTATCGATAAGGAAATATGAGTGACCAAAAGTAGCTATATATGTCGAATCAAAACTCGAGTTACTAATGAGGACCACTGCTCTTGGTGAAACCATAGTCATGGCTTCCGGGATTTCGAATTCATTAAAAATCCAATTCCATGCTACTTGTCTGGTTTCACTAGAATTATCCAGGAGAAATGTGAAAGTGTAATCTTCTAATACTTTCTCTCCCCGTGTGTCCATTCTGTTTTCGAGATCCCTTAGACATTGTTCTTTCTTATCTGGATCGATTCTATAAAGGTTGATGCTACCCACAATTCCACCTTCCTTTCTATGATGTATATAAGACGATTGTGGTCAAAACCCGAAACCTCACTCATCATAATCTATCGAAACAGCAAGATCAAAGATAAAATCTATTTAAATAGCTTACTGTTAGATTTTAGTGTTTAAAATCTCTTGTTTTTTTCAGATAGTATAAAAAGAGCCTGGTTGCAGCACGTATCAGACTGCGCCAGACTCTCTTTTTCTATTTCCAAATCAGAATAATTTCATAATCCGCTATAATAAACACAGTGTGATCATCAAGCAGAATCAAGTCAGGCGTTGGTATCTTCCTCCGGTTCATGATTGATGATTTTTGCTAAGAAAGGCTCCATTTTACCGATGACACCTGTTACCAAGGCATTACCCATCATGAAGTAGCGTTTGCCTTTTGGCATCCCTGTATCGGTCCAGTTATCCGGGAACCCCTGAAGCCTTTCTGCTTCTACGGGAGTAATGAACCGGATCTTTCCTGTTTCTTTATCTTCGATAACATGAGTGCTTCGATTGATAGTGGACTCGCTGGTAAGCATGGTTCTTCCAGGCTGATCAAGGTCATCTGGAAAACTCATACCACCTTCGGAGTAATAGTATATTTCTCCATTGGGCCGTTTTCGCGGAATCCGTTTACTGCCCTTGAGGTATTTGAATTTTTCCAGCTGCGATTCTGTAAGGAAATACTCATCCAGGCCAGTCGTATCCTCTCTTGTCTCTCTGAGAGGGATTGGCTTATAGGTGTCAACAGGGACTGTAGTTCCTGTAGTTACCGAACCTCCCAGCATCACACCACTGTTAAGAAACTCAGCAGAGAATTTCTCTGTCATGTCCACTGTATCTTCATATATCAGTAGATTGTGGTTTTTTGTCTTGATGGAAGGCTCAACCGGAAATGCATGTGCGAACATACCCTCATGAAGAAGGAAATCGCTTTCCGGCAGCTTTCCCACAAGCTTTCCGTAACGTGTATCCCGTTTCCAGGCAAAGATAAATGTTCGTCGCCGCTTTTGCGCAAATCCATACTCGGCAGCATTGATCACACGCCACTCCAGGTCATATCCGTTGTCATAAAATGTCCGCAGCATGATGCCGAAATCTCTGCCTCTCTGTTTGGCAGGGGCTTTCAATAACCGGTCAACATTTTCGAGCAGCACAAAAGGCGGATTCTTGGCTTTCAGGATATCGGCAATATCCCAGAACAAGACACCCTTTTTGCCCTGAATGCCCATTTCTCCGGACAATGTCCGTGCTACCGAATAATCCTGGCAAGGGAACCCACCCACCAGCAGGGTGTGATCTGGAATGGAAGACTTATCTACCACTGTGATGTCTTCATTTGAATGAGAGTTACTATAGCCAAAGCGTTTCTGATAACAGTCAAATGCATGCTGTATTTTGGTTGCGGGTTCCCACTGATTGGCCCAGACGAAGTCCCAGTTTCCTTTATCGATTGCTCTTCCTGTTTCCGCATCGAACGAATCTATGTGATTCAATCCTATGCGAAAGCCGCCCACACCGGCAAATAGTTCACATACTGTCTTCCTCATACCCACCTCTAATTAACGAAATGTTTCGATAATTTATATTCTAATCTTTTTCCTAAAAAACAACTATATCACATTGAGCGCTTTTCAATCACATATAGAAGCGTCTGATTTCTTTTATAATACATGAACCCCGTCTAAAGATCAAATGTCTACTTAATAAAATGTACTTAGAAAGGGACCCTCTTATGAACCGTGCAGTCAGCAAAAAACCACTTTTTGATTATGACCCCTCAAGTCGTGACAGTATCCTGTACTATGCGAAAAAGCTGGAGGGGCGCACATTTCGTGAAGTGCTGAATGACTTCAATAAGTATTACGTCCGTGTACCTTCTCCACAGAAGGGAAAAACTGAAATCAAGGCCATCGAAAATTTGACGGCAGATGAAATGAAAGCTTCAACAGCTGCGTATGAATTCAATGGCCATTCAAAAGGCAAACTCGGCAGCCTTCTGGAAGTCTGCTATTTTGGCTATGAGCTGAATTCCAATCAGGAAGCAGATTTCGCAGAAGCGGGAGTTGAACTGAAAACGACCTGTCTTGACCGAAAAAAGGGAAGACTCCAAGCAGGAGAAAGACTTTCCATCACAAATCTGTCGCTCGATTCACCGGTCGAAGAAGATTTCTATAAAAGTCATGTATGGGAGAAAATCTCCCGTATCCTTCTGATTCAGTATGAACGTGACAGAGATATCGAAGCACTGGATCAGAAAATCCAGTTCGTAAACCTTGTGCAGCTCCCGGAAGAAGATCTGGAAATGATTAAAAGTGACTACTATCAGATTATTCACAAGGTTAAGGCTGGCCGGGCACATGAAATTTCCGAAGGGGACACTATGTACTTAGGGGCATGTACGAAGGGGAAAAAATCTGCCACGAATTACAGAAATCAGTATTACGGTAACCATGTTTTGGCGCAAAAGCGTAATTTTTGTCTGAAGCTTCCGTATATGAAAGCTTTTACTACTAAATATGTTTTGACAGGGAAAATACCTGGCTTCAGAATTCCAAATTCCGGATTCACAGATTTCGAGCAATTTATCACGGAACGAGTCCGAAAATATATTGGTATGACATATGAAGAGATTGGTCAACAAGTTCACCTGGTAATAAACCCTCGCAGTAAGCAGTCTCTACAGACGAGCGTTCTCTATATGTTAGGGGTTAAAAGCAATAGAGCTGAAGAATTTGTAAAAGCCGGAGTTGTAGTAAAAACCATTCATCTTGGGAGTTCGGGCTCTTGCAAGGAAAAAATATCTTTACCTGCTACCACCTTTGAAGATATTCTGGAAAAACAGTGGGAAAATTCTAATCTCAGAGAATACCTATCTAGCACGAAATTCTTTTTCACCGTTTATAAAGACAACGAAGAAGGCAATCCCGTTTTCAAGGGGTCCTGGTTTTGGAATATGCCTGTTTCGGATTTGGAAGGAGAAGTTAAACGAATCTGGACAAAGGCAAAATCTATCCTAGAAAGCCCTGAAGGAGTTGAATTGCGGCCAGAAGTACAGAAAAGTGGGGAAACTCGTATAAGAAACAACCTTCCTGGTATGGCAGAATCTAATATTACTCATATTCGCCCACATACTGACCACAGATACTACAGACTTGCTGATGGAACGATTTATGCAAAAAAAGGTAAACCGTCGGATGCTTTCGTTTTGCCTGATGGATATCGGATGATGACAAAGCAATGTTTCTGGCTCGATACATTCTATATTCTCAGAGAGCTAGGAATTAAACATTGAATTCAATGTATTCTATTACAGTAATTATTTGGAGTTCCTTTCCATGAAGCACCGAAAGCTGAAGACTACACCTGAAATCTCCCGAAGAATGGGCAGAGTGGGGCTTAAGAAGAACAAAGCGGAATCTACTTTGTCAAAGGCACTGTGGCATAAAGGGTATCGCTACATTTTGAATGATAAGATGCTCCCGGGATCACCAGATATCGTGTTGAGGAAATATCCGATTGCCATCTTTGTGGACGGAGAATTCTGGCATGGGAAAGACTTCGAAAAGAAGAAAGAGCGGCTGAAGAACAACAAAGCGTACTGGATCGAGAAGATCCAGGAGAACATTGACAGAGACCAGAGAGTTACGAAGGAACTTCAGCAGATGGGATATATCGTTCTCAGGTTCTGGGATACGGATGTGACCAAACACCTGTCATATTGTCTGGAAACTGTTGAAGATATGATTGCGTATTTACAGGAAGAACCGTGATTCGATCAGCATAAAAACCACCACCCGCGGTTCAGGTGCCTGAAACCGCAGGTGGTGGTTTTTTATATTCTGTCTTGTTTTCTGCGAAACCACCCTACCGGTAGTTCCGCCCTCTGCACCCAGGTAGGTCTCCAGCGGTACATTCCGGCTGTGGACCTCTTCGGCGATGTCTCCCAGATACCGGATGTGCCACGGTTCAGCCATATACCCCGTGATGGATTCCCATCCCTCCTGGTAACGGACAATGAACCCGTATTCATGGGCATGATCCAGCAGCCACTGGGCTTCTGCCGGATTCTCGAGAAGCGCTCCCGAGCTGTGCTTCAAGTCAAAGGCCAGTCCCGTCTGGTGTTCCGAAAAACCGGGACGGGCGGAAAAGGTGTCTGCAGCTTCCTGTCCGCTGGACGCCACATAGCCGTTGTAGAGCTCACTCTGGTACTCATAGGAACGGAACCCGCTCCAGGCATCTGACACATCCAGCCCCTGACTCTGCATGGCCGCAATGAGTTCTTTGGCAGCGGCTGCCGCCGTGGGATCCTCCCTAGGCGCATAGTCTGGCGACACGCTGTATTTCTTGTTCACAATGGGCACTCCGGCCACCGTGGCCGGAGTGCCATCCTCAGAAAGTTTGACGGCAGACCTCGCTGTACCGGAAGACGCATCGGAGTCCTCCTTCGGCTTTTCGTCTTTTTCTGACTTGCTTTCGGAGTCCTTCTGCTCTGTCTGGCTCTCCTGTACGCGGGTGTCAGGCTTTGTGGACTCCTCTGTATTGGCGTTTGATCCGCATCCTGCCAGTGCCAGGGCAAGCAGTGCGGTCAGTATATGTTTTTTCATGATCTGTCCCCTTCTGTTCTTTTCCTTTTATTTTGCCACTGTGAGCGGTTTTGTCCACCTCTCGCTCCCAGACCGCTTCTATAAGATACGTTCTGTAAAACGGTAAGGATTTGCCACGTTAAAGTCCACGGTCAGGATATACTGGATATGGCGTCCATCATCGGCAGGATGGACAGACAGAAACAGAAACGGGGGATCAGTATGGCAGACACAGGAGCAATGGATCTGGTCGGCGCGGGACAGAGCGAGCTGGAGGAATACACGGCGCTCCTCATGGAAAAGGAGCGCATCCGCAAAACAGGCCACGATTTCCAGCTGACCTATGACCGTATGTTCGGGCCTTTGATCGTGGAGGAGTTCCAGGCACAGGTCGAGGCCATAAAGCAGAAAATCGAGCTTTCGCTCTATATCCAGGTCATGAACCGCGGCGAACAGCCGGATCCGGAGGAAATCGAGAAGGACCTCGATGCGCGGATGGAGAACTGGCGCAGGCGCATGAAGCTGCTGGTGGAATACCATGAGACGATTGCCGGACTCCCGGAACTGCCGGTGGAGTACGTACTGGCGGCGGGCCGGCTCTATCGGCGGCTGGCGAAACGCATTCACCCGGACCTGCATCCGGAGTATGCGGATGACCCGGTGGCAAGGGAGCTGTGGGAGCGCCTGTGCATGGCCTACAAGGGCAACAACATCCCGGAGATGGAGGAACTCGAGGTGCTCATTGCCCGGCTGGATCCGTCACATCCCCTGTCGCCGGACAGGATTCCGGATCTCGCGGAGAAAATCCGCAGGCTGAAGAAGGAAATCCAGGGCATGATGAGCCGCGATCCCTTTCTCTATGGTGTCTGGATCGGGGATCCGGAACAGGTGCGGGAGAAGCAGGAGGAATACCGGCGGCTGATCCAGGGATGGAAGGAGTCGCGAAAGCAGTTTGCGAAGAAGCTGGAGACGTTGCTTCTGGAGCGGAGAAACCCCGGATGTCCCATGAACTGACGGTTGTCGACCCCCACACGCTGGCGGTCATTCAGGACACGCCCATCGGGGAGCTCTTCAAGCCCCTCGAGCAGGAGATCCTGCTGGATGACACGAAGATCGCCGGGACTACCCATCTGGAGGATCAGACACCGCTGGAGCAGATGCAGCCGGGGAACTGGCTGTGGATGCAGCGGGAAGACAATCCGGCAGATCCCCGCGCCATTGTGCTGCTCGATGCACAGGGCCGCAAGTGCGGGTATGTGCCGAGGGTCCACAACAAGATCTTTTCTCGCCTCCTGGATGCCGGGAAGCTGCTCAAGGCCAAAGTCACGGAAATCGACGCTCATGAACAGCAGACCCGCCGCAGGGGAAAGCATGTCTATTATGAGGTGTATATCGAGATATATCTCGTGGATTTCTGATGCTCTTCAGTATGGCTGCAGACAGGACAACGCCTTTTGCATGAAGCCCTGGCGGCACAGGCGAAAGGCGTTTTTGTGTGTCACGCTGCGTCTGGTGCCTGCCGGCTTTGTCTCGATTCAGGCCCTGTCTGCCACCATCGGCATGCGGACCTGTTCGGGTATCATCGGCGGCGGAAAAGCATGTGCTGCGCGTCGGAATCTGCTGGTATAGTACTATGGGAAGCAGCAAAATCAGGAGGGTGGCAGGATGCAGCAGATGACAGGAAAACCACGGGCGGTGACGAACAAAACGAGGTTTCGGGCGGCACTGGCTTTTGTGTGCCTTGCGGCTCTGGTCACGGGCTGGTATTTCCTGCTGGGACCTGGTCAGGACAAAGTGGCGCGTCCTGCGCAGATAACAGACAGCAGGTCGCTGCAGGACAGGCTCCAGGGCAGTGAACCGGCGGTGTTTCTGCGGGTGCGTCCGGATGCCTCCGGCCGGGTAACGGGGAAGGACCTGCCGCAGCAGATCTGTATTTTCCAGGGCGGTGCGGTGTCGGTGTGGAAGGGCACGGACCGCGGGGTGAATCTGAAGACCCTGGGTTTGGGGCATGACCGGGAGATCTTGTCCATGATGAACGGCAGCTGTTTCACGGATTCGGAGGTCATCCGGCACACGGACACCGGGGTGGTGGAGGTCTATCGCGGGGGAAATCTGCTGTTTTCGCTGTCGCCGGAGACAGTCAGTGTAAAGGACGAGGGTGTGTCCTTCGGCGGCTGGAAATCAGCGGATGAGGAAGGCACGCTGATTCTCGTTGCGGGTGAGCAGCCGGCGGCGGATGTGTGGGAGGAAAACGACCACCTGCTGTCGGATCCCTCATGGCATGACCAGTTTGCCTTTCTGCAGGCACACACCACGGACCCCGCGTGTGAAGGCCGCCAGGATCCTGGTCAGCGGCAGGTACCGAAGGATGATCTGGAGGGTCTGCACCCGGGTCACTATGAGGCGGTATATAACATGAATCTGCGGAGTTCCTGCCACAGGGATGCCGGGACAGTGGGCAGTCTGCCGGCGGGGGAACAGGTGGATATCGAGCTGCTGGAACGGTCGGAGGACAACTCTGTCTGGGGACGCATCGAGCCGGGGAAATGGGTGTGTCTCAAGGATGCGGAGTACCAGTATCTGCAGCCTGTCGGAGAGGCTGCAGAGTGATTTGACCGGTGTCCGGACGGTGGAATGGAACGGTTTCGGTCTCATTTCCTGTCAGGATGCTCCCGCCCGGTTGCATCCGGCAAAGAAAAAGACGCCTGCCGGCGGACTGTATCACACAGTCAGCTGCCGCATCAGGCGTCTTTTGTTCTGCTTTTATTCCATGGTTTCGGACCCGGTGAGTCCGCCCTCGAGGTATCCCTGGGAGAATCCGTCCTGGTAGCACAGTTCTTCAAAGTCTGCCAGCCAGCCCTCCAGGGTTTTCTGGTCTGGTTTCTGTGTCAGGATCTTCTGCGTCAGTTCGGTCCTGGCCTTTTTCTGTGCCGCCTTGATGTTCTGGTACTCGTCCTGGCCGTCGGCCTTGGCCATGAAGCGGTCAAAGCCCTGCTTCGCCTTGTCCCAGTCCTTGCGGATATTGCTGATGAATTCGTTCATGTGTACCCCTCTTTTCTTCAAGTTCTGTCAGCTTCATTGTACCTGTGTGGGCGGCAGGGGAACCGCCAGGTGCCCGCCCGGTATGGGTATGCCGGACTGGCGATGGAAAACCGCGGGGCGTGCATCGGCAGGCGGACGGAGTGGAGCGTGGTCTGGCAGCGTGCAGCCATGAGTGTCAGCGGTGTCTGTTGCTGTCGAGGAAGAACACGGTGGTCGTGGCCCGGCAGAGGAGGTCTTCGTGTTCGTTGTAGATGAACACTTCGTAGACCCCGGTGGTCCGTCCGGCCTTGACCTCGGATGCCACGGCAATCAGCCGCCCGCCGCGACCCGGGGACAGGTAGTTGATGGAGGCCGACAGGGTGACGGAATCCCGTCCGGTGGTGAAGCTGGCACTGCCGGCCGCGGTGTCCGCGAGGGAAAACAGGGCACCGCCGTGGACGAATCCGTGGATGTTCAGGATGTGCTCGTCAATGGTCATTTCCACGCGGGCATACCCCTGCCGGAGTTCCGTCACGCGCATGTCGTTGGACTGCAGGTATTTGCTGGAGGAATTCAGGCGCTTCTTGAGGCCTTCGAACCTGGCTTCCTGTTCTTCGGCGGTTTCCTGGAACCGCTGTGTGTGGTTTGTCTCATGCATAAGGGAATTGTAGCACTGGCCCGGATGGGTGTTGTATAATACCTGTTATCGAAAAGAGAGGGGTTTCAACATGTCCAATGCGGTTCTTCAGGTGATCATCATGGTCATCGTGATTCTGTACTGCGCCTATATGCTGTATTCCAGTCTGCGCCTGTACAAAAAAGACAAAGCCGGAGCAGCGGAATACATGACCGTACATCCGGAAGCCAGGCGGGTGAGCCTGAGCATCTGGCAGGCGTGGCTGCTGGTCGGCATGGGGGTGCTGTGTTTTGTCCTGGTGTTCTTTGGAAACATCATCACACCGGAAGGCCAGCAGGTGTGGATGTATCAGCTGACCTATTTCGCCCTGGGCCTGGTGTTCCTGGGCCTGTCCCTGGATGTCTGGCTGCACCGGCGTCTCCTGCTGAGCAATGACGGTTTTTTCTATGCGGGAGACACCTACCGGTTCCGGATGATCCTGAACATGGAGGAAAAACGGGGCATTTTCAAAAATGTGAAGCTGAACCTGGCCAACGGTCATGAGCTGGAAATGGCCAACAGAGTGGGCATGACGGTGCGGGAAGACTGGCTGACATGGAAAGAAAAGAAAAAGGAAAAGCGCAAAAACCGCAGGAACCGCTGAAGCACCTGCTGCTTTGTGACGTGGATGGCACGCTGCTGATCGACGGGTCTGTCCGGGAAGAGGATGCCCGGTGGCTGCAGCGCTGGAAAGAGGCGGGAAACGGGTTCGGCCTGGTGACAGGACGGGGCGAAGCCTTCTGCCGGGAACTGTGCCGCGAGCTGGGTGTCGAACCGGATGTGCTGATTACGGACAATGGCGCGGAGGTCTGGATGGAAAACCGGTGTCTGCACCGGGAATGGCTGCCCTCCACACAGGTGAGACAGGCACTGGATGCCCTGCGTTCGGATGGCCTGTGGCCTTCGGTCTGTGTGCCGTTTGTGACCATGCCGGATGGCGCACACCGTTTTGCGCGGCGGTGCATGGGGGAAACGGCGATGGTCCGGGTCATGGAGACGCAGGCGCATCTGCGGCATTTCTCTGACGAAGACCTGGAAGATCTGCTGGAGCGGGTACCGGATGTTCCGGGTGTTTCCCTGTATGTGTGGAAGGACCGCGATACTTCGCAGGTCCTGACGAAAGCCCGCAGGCAGGCACCCGATCTGCTGTGGCACCAGACGTCTCACGATTATGTGGAGGCCTGTGCCTCGGACAAGGCACGGGCCCTGCATGTCCTGCTCGCGTCGCTCACTGGGGATGCGGCTGTCAGTTATGTGGGAGATGGGCCCAATGACATCCCGGTCTTTGATGTGCTTGCGGATACCTGGTGCATGGATACGGCCCCGGCGTCTGTCAGAAGCCATGCAGCGAATGTGACCCCTGGTGTGAGCCAGGTGATTGAAAGGAAACTTGAGTATGTCGAAAAAGCGTAGAAAGAGCCCCGGAGGCACCGCGGCGAGTCTTGTGATCGAGGCTTTGAAAAAGCGGGATGCCACGTCGCCGGAAACGGCGGTCCCCCTGAAAGTGTTCAAGGATCTGCCGCTGCAGACCAATACCTTGTCTTACACCATTGGCAATCTCATCGAGGAGGGTATCGTGGTGCAGACACCGGAGGAAAAGTACTATTACGACGAACTTGGCTTCAAGGCCCTGGAGATGAAGTTTGTGCGGGGATATTCGATGTTTTTCATCATCCCCATCGCCGCGATGCTGCTTCTGTGGGCAGCCAGCAAATATCTGTTCTGAAGGTTGTCGATGCGGCCTGCCAGGCCGCTTTTTGTGTGCAGAAACAGGAGATCTGCAACCCCTTTGACCCTGGAAAAGCTGCGGAAAATCTTGGGATGAATATCCCAAAATCGGGCTGAAAAGAGCAATATAATTGCTGTAAGCGCTTACACATATATGACAATTGTCATCTACCGGGGTAAAATTTGGGTTATCGTGTGATTCTGACCGCGGTTTGTCTTGCACTCTCTCAAGAGTTTGTTAGAATGTGTGTAACGGGCGCAGTTTTGAATGCGCTATCAAATGGAGGAAGTCAAATGAAGTATGTAGTGATGGTCAGTCACGGCGAATTTGCCCCCGGACTGCACAGCGCTGTCAACATGATGACAGGTGACCGTCCGGATGTTCTGGACACTTCGCTGAAGGCTGACATGTCTGCCGACGAGTTCGCAGAAAACTTCCGTGAGCTGGTGAAGGACATCAAGGAAGACGATCAGATTATCCTGCTCGCAGATATTCTGAGCGGTTCCCCGTTCACAAACGCTCTGTCCGTGCTGGATGAAAAGGGCATGCTGCCCAACACGCTGGTCATTGCCGGCATGAACATGCCCCTGGCAATCACTGCAGTCCTGATGAAGGACAACTTCGACGATCTGAACCTGCTGAAGGACACGCTGCTGTCCGAAGGCCGTGCCGGCCTGACGGAATTCACGGCTGTTGCGGATGAAGACGAAGACGATCTCTAGGAACTGACGCATACGCGCGGCTCAATACATTAGGAGGACACACTATGATCACATTCATGCGAGTGGACGACAGAATCATCCACGGCCAGATCATCACAAGATGGTCTAAGGAATATCCCTGCGACGGAATCATCGCTGTCAACGACAAGGCAGCCACGACTCCGGTGCTGGCTCAGTCTTTCAAGGCTTCCACAGACAAGAAAGTCTTTGTATGGACCAAGGAACACTTCAAGGAAGTGCAGGACAAGGTCCTGAACTCCGACAAGAAATACTTCCTGATCACCAAGAACCCCGTTGACATGAAGGAGATCCTGGTGGACATGGACTTCAAACCCGGCATCAAGAAGCTGATCATCGGTCCCTGCAACGACCGTCCGGGTGCTGTGAAACTGGGACAGAACCAGTCCATCACACAGGAAGAAGCTGACGCTCTGGAAGCCATCAGCAAAAAAGGCTACGACATCGAGTTTGCCCTGGTAAAAGAATCCTCGATCGGCGAATGGCCCAAGTTCAGATCTAAATTCGGTTACTAGGCCGGATATAGATAAAAATCACAGTTATTGCAGAAAGCAATAAAAGGAGAAAGGTTTTATGAGTTTATTTCAAGCTATCCTGATTGGTTTGATGTCTTGTACTGCCGCTTCCACTATTGCCTGCCTGGGAACAACAGTTGGTAACTATACCCTGAACCGTCCCCTGGTTGCCTCTCTGTTTGTCGGACTCATCCTTGGCGATGTAACCGGCTGCATTCTGATTGGCATCCCGATGCAGGTTATGTGGATCGCCCTGGTTACCCCGGGCGGAACAGTCGCATCCGACCTCCGTGCCGTATCCTACATTGGTATCCCTCTGGCATACGTTGGCTGCCGTGCGGCAGGCATCGACTACGCTTCCGATGAAGCATTCCAGCTGGCTTCCTCCATCTCGGCCCTGACAGGTACGATCGGTATCACCCTGTTCTACGGCACCGCGATGATGAACCTGATCTGGCAGCACATCGGCTGGGCTCAGCTGGACAAGGGCAACTTCGAAATCGTCGGCAAAGTAGACGCGCTGATGCCCCTGATTTCCCACTTCTGCCTGTCCTTCCTCCCTGTAACGCTGCTGTGCTACTTCGGTTCCGGCGCCGTTGAGGAAGTGTTCCAGTATCTGGATGTATCCGTATGGTACGTCAAGGCTCTGCTGACCGTTGGTTCCGTTCTTCCTGCAGTTGGTATGTCCATCCTGCTGAAGTCCGTTGTCAACAAGACATCCGACCTGCTGTACTTCATGATGGGCTTCGTTCTGGCAGCTGCCATGCACTTGACTCTGCTGGCTGCCACAGTCATCGGCGGTGTATTCGCCCTGATCAACTACCAGCTGACCATGGCCAAGAAGGCTCCGGCTGCTGCTGGCGTGGTAGTCGAAGAAGAGGAGGATATCTAATTTATGAAAAAAATTAGTAAGAAGACTCTGAACAATGCTTTCTGGAAATGGTGGTATGGCAACCTGACATGCTTCTCTCACGAGCACATGCAGACATTCGGTTACATGTGGGCCATGATCCCCATTCTGAAGGAACTGTATCCGACTCACGAAGAGCAGTCCAAAAAGCTTGAAACATATTATGCATTCTTCAACACTGAACCCCAGATCGGCTGCATCGTGGTCGGCATCACGGCTGGTCTTGAAGAAGCACGTGCAAACGGCGCTGAAGGAATCGACGATGAAATGATCAACGGTATCCGTGCTGGTCTGATGGGCCCGCTGGCTGGTATTGGTGACTCCCTGATTGTTGGTACCTACATTCCTATCTTGCTGGGTATCGCCGTTGGCTTCGCCGAAGGCGGCAACATTCTCGGCCCCCTGTTCTATATCATCGTATGGAACGCAACTTCCATCTGGTTCCAGAAATTCATCTTCGACAAGGGCTATTCCCTGGGTGGATCCGCTGTTGAACTGCTGGTTGGCGAGCAGGCCACTGCCTTCCGTGAATCCGTCATTATCCTGGGTCAGGTAGTCGTTGGTGCGATGGCTGCTTCCTGGGTCAACATTACAACTCCGATTCAGATTGCTACCAACTCCGAAGGCGAACCTGTAATGCTGCAGGCAAACCTGGATGGCGCTTTCCCGAAGATTCTGACCATGGTGTTCGTCATCCTCTGCTGGTGGATGATGGCCAAGAAGGGCATGACGCCGATCAAGACTCTGCTGATCATGGCGATCGTGGCTTTCGTTGGATCCGTTTGCGGTATCCTGGGATAAATCTGTATCTCAAAGAGATGAGGGAGTCTCCTTCATCTCTTTCTTTCTTTATAAGACTGGAAAGGATCAGTGATGGCGAAACTGTCCAAAAAAGAGCGGGATGCGCTGGGGGCCTCCATTCAGCAGGAAAACGAAATGCTGAAACGGGTTGTCAAGGTGGCCCGGAATGCCTCCATCGCCCTTGCGATTTCACTGCTTCTCGTTTTCTGGGGATTTACCGGAATGAAGGATGCCTTTCTGCCGGATATTTCCGAAGGAGTGCGCAATGTAGTCAAATGGATCGCACTCATCACCGCAGTTCTGTCGTTTATCATGCTAGTGTTCGCACTGGTGGCGCGGCACAACGGGCGCAAGCATGTGCTGAAAAACATCGACCGGTATCAGGGGAAAGCCTGATACCGGTTTTGCGCATTTCTGACCATTTCCTTAACAGAGAGGGGAGAAAGCCGGGCAAAACGGTTCCATGCTATAATGACCAAAGAAAAGAGGGGCCCTTCATGGAAAATGGAAAACTCAGAATCAATATGTATTCCAGCGCTGACAAAGTCGCAGGACAGGGAGTGGGCAGCGCCTATGAGGAGCAGGTGGCCCTGGTGCGGCAGGCCGACGATCTTTTTGATGTGGAAGTGAACAGGCCGGACCGGGATGCAGACATTCAGCATTTCCATACCATCGATCCGATCTTTTTCCTGCGGATGCGCAACAAAAAGCCGCTGAATGTGGCCTATTGTCATTTCCTTCCGGACACCGTCATGGACGGCAGCCTGAAGGTGCCCAAACCGCTGCGGAAACTGGTGGCTGACTACATCATCCATTTTTATAATGCAGCCGACCATCTCATCGTGGTAAACCCGAGTTTCATTCCCGAACTGGAAAAATACGGCATTCCCCGCCGCAAGATCCGCTACATTCCCAATTACGTTTCGCGGGAAGTGTTCCATCCCCTGGGGGAAGAAACCAGGCAAGCCGCCAGGAAGCATTACAGCATCGATCCCGAGGCGTTTGTGGTGCTCGGGGCCGGACAGGTGCAGACCCGGAAAGGTGTCAAGGACTTTGTGGAGACCGCAAAGCGTCTGCCGCACCTCACCTTTATCTGGGCCGGCGGGTTTTCCTTCGGAAAAATGACAGATGGCTATGAAGAGCTGAAGGCCATCATGGACAATCCGCCTGCCAATGTTGTCTTCACCGGCATCGTGCCGCGGGAAAAGATGGCTGAACTCTACAACATGACGGATGTCCTCTTTGTTCCTTCGTACAATGAGCTGTTTCCCATGACCATTCTCGAGGCCGCCAACTTGCATGTGCCCATGGTGATCCGGGACCTGGACCTCTATAAGGAAATCCTGCAGGGTCACTATATGAAGGGGGATTCCGTGGATGAATTCACAGACCTGCTTCATACCCTGTCTTCCAATCCGAAGGTCTACGAACAGTACCAGGATGAGAGCCGGAAAATTTCTCAGTACTATTCCGCAGAACATGTCCTCACCATGTGGAAGGCGTTCTATGTGGAGGCCTGGAAATACAAGGACAGATTCCGTACATGAAAAAGAACAACTACATATGGAACTTCCTGCTCATTGCAGCTCTGACAGCGGGTGCCTTGTGGTTTGCGCTGAAGGACAACTACCAGGAAGTCATGAACGCCATTGGCAAAATCAGCCCGCTGGGTCTTGTGGTGATTCTCAGCTGGGGCATCCTGTTCACCTGTGTCTGGGGGCTGGCCTACAAAGTCCTGGCACAGAAATATGCGAAGCACTACACCTGGTGGGATGGTATTGTGGTGGCGTTCACCGGCACCTTTTTTTCCGGCATCACCCCGAGTTCCACGGGCGGTCAGTTCGGACAGGCCTATATTCTGAAGAAACAGGGCATTGACTACTCCGACGGCGCAAGCCTGCTGTGGGCGGATTTCATCATTTACCAGACCACCATGATGGTCTACGTCACCCTGCTGTTTCTGCTGAAGTTTTCCTATTATGCCCAGCAGTCCGGCTGGTTCACGATCATCCTGGCAGGCTATGTCGTCAATGTCCTGGTGATCCTGTTCCTGTACACCATGGCGCTGTTTCCCACTGTGTACATTTCCCTGGCCCACCGGCTGGCGGGCGTGCTTTCGCATTTCCGATTCATCAAGAACCCCCAGCACATGATTGAAAGCTGGACGGTGCAGATGACGTCCTTCACCAGGGAGATCAAGAAACTGTCCAGAGACAAGGGCATCATCCTGCAGTGCACCGGGATCAACTTCATCCGGCTGACCATGCTGTATATGCTTCCGTTTGTCATCGCGAAATTCATGCACATCGACCTGCACTGGAACCAGCTGCTGGATGTCATTGCGCTGTCGAGTTTCGTGTACATGGCCAACAGCTTCATTCCCATCCCCGGTGCATCCGGTGGCACGGAAGTACTGTTCAATATTGTATTCTCCACGCTGCTTGGCACTTTGGCGTCTGCTGTCATGATCCTGTGGCGTGTATCCACCTACCACATCATCCTGGTTCTGGGCGGGATCCTGTTCATGATCGCCAAGGCCAGATACGAGAAAAAGGAACAGGAGAGCCCTGTCTCTCTTGCAGACACGAATATGGCCGATCTTGCCATTTCCGAACTGCGCCCGGATGGGGAACCTGAAGGGACGGAGGCACAGCAGGAGGCGGCGGAAGGGATACAGCCGCCGGGAAGCGAACCCGGCGATCTCTCCATTGACGATCTTCGACCCCGCGAACCTTCGCGCAGGGCGGAGACAGACACGGTGAATGCCGGGACAGACGGACAGCTGCAGGGCGGAAAGGATGAAAACGCATGAGAATCGGAATTTTCACGGATACCTATCTGCCGGATATCAACGGCGTGGTATCGAGCATCGTCACGCTGAAAGGCGCCCTGGAGGATCTTGGCCACCAGGTTTTTGTCATTACCAACCATTCAGGATCGACCATCTGCCGGGAAGGAGACATTTTGCGCCTTCCCGGCATTGAACTGAAACGGCTGTACGGATACAAAATGTCCAGTCCTTTCCAGCTCACGGCCGACCGGTACATCCGGGACATGAACCTGGACGTGATCCACGTGCAGACAGAATACGGCGTTGCCATATACGGGCGCCAGGTTGCCCGGGATTTTCACATTCCACTGGTGTATACCTATCACACCATGTGGGAAAACTACACGCATTACTTCAATCCCATGGAACTCACGGGGGTGGAAAAACTGTCCCGGGCCGCTCTGCGGTCCATTTCCCGCACCTATGGAAATGGCGGCCAGGCCGTGATTGCGCCCAGTCAGAAGACCAAAGAGGCACTGCTCCGGTATGGCGTCATCACCCCGATTTATGTGGTTCCCACGGGTCTGGACCTTTCGCGCTTTGACATGACAAAACTGGATCCGGACCGGCGGCAGAAACTGGCAGAGTCTCTGGGGCTGAAGCCGGAGGATCACATCGTCCTGTTTGTCGGACGGCTGGCGAAAGAGAAAATGCTGGAGATGGTCATTGACGCCGTGATCCAGTCGGATGACGAGCACATCCGCCTGCTGGTGGTGGGGTCGGGACCGGATGAGGCCCATTATCATGAAATGGCCCGGGAACGCGGTGCAGGTGACCGGATCATTTTCACCGGCCGTGTGGAATCGGAAGATGTGCCGTATTATTACGGCCTGGCAGACTGTTTTGCATCGGCTTCCACCTCCGAGACCCAGGGCATGACCTACATCGAGGCGCTGGCGGCCGGCCTGCCGGTCTTCGGGCGCCGGGACCCGGTTCTGGAGGATCTCGTCATCGAGGGAATCACGGGGTATTACTTTGACGATGCCCGGGAACTGACAGACAAGCTTGGGACATTCTTCGATGAGGATCATGAGGGGCAGGCCCAGGCGTGCATTGCGAAAACCCGGACCTACACCCGGGAGATATTCGGCAGCAAGGTCTCTTCGGTCTACGAACAGGCGGTGGCGGACTACGCCGCGACCTATGATGTCAAGAAAATGCGGGCTGTGGGAGATTTTATGTATCTCACCCTGCAGCGCGATGCCGATCAGGAGCCGCTGAAGCTCCTGATTCCCATGGATGACTTTTTCGACCTGAAAATCGGGCTGCAGGCCCGACTCGATGCCTGGGTCGTGACAAACTACCTGCAGTTCCAGAATTACTACAGGGCCTGGATGGCGGCGCGGAAAAAGCTGTCCTCCCGGGATATGACGGCGTGGCAGCTCAAGGACTGGCTTGTCCGCCGGCGGGGGCTGGATACAGCGAAGGCCTCGGCGGTGGTGGAGGAATTCATCGCCCGGAATTACCTCGATGACCAGGAATATGCCCAGAACAAAGCCACATACTGGCAGGGGATGGGCAGCAGCCGCAAAACCATTCGGCGCAAACTCCTCCGGGATGGGCTGGAGGCCGGACTGGTGGAATCGGTGATCTCTCAGATGGATCCCGACCTGGAATATGACAGTGCCAGGAAAGCGGCCCTTGGGATGCTCAAGACCATGAAAGCCCAGTCGGCCCGCTACAAGCGGCAGCTTGTGGTCCGGCGTCTGGAGAACCGGGGATTCTCGCCGGAAATCGCCCGCCAGACAGGAGAAGACCTGGAACTGGAGCAGGATGACGGTGAAGCGCTGCAGCATGCGCTGGACAATGCGGCCCGTCTGTATATTTCCCTGGAGGAAGACAAACGGAAGGAGAAAATCCTGCAGTACTGCCTGCGGCAGGGATTTACGGCAGACGAGGTGCAGGAAAGACTCCCGGATGTATTTGCGCGCATGGAACGCCAGACCCTGGCGGCGGAAACCGGGGTCTGCCATGCGGAAGAGGATGCATCTGCAGACAGCCAGGAAGACTGACAGTGCCAGTCATTGGCCAAAGGCAGATGTGCAGCGAAACAGCTGGAGGCTGGCAGGGACTTTGTGGAAGAAACAACCCGGGATCCGTGAGGATTGCCGGTCACGATACAGGCAGCTGCAGCCAGCTGCCGGAAAGGAACGAAACGAAACATGATCAAGGATCTGAATCAGGAAGGTAGGGCCCGGCTTCGGGCCCTCATTACCAAATGCGATACAGGGCGCACAGGCAAAGGCACGCCCTATCTTTCCCTCACACTGGAGGACAAGACCGGACAGCTGGATGCCAAGTTCTGGAACCTGACCGAGGAACAGACCCGGCAGTACAAAGCCGGCCAGGTGGTGGAAGCCTCGGGTGACATCATCCTGCATCGGAATGCCGTGCAGCTGCGGGTGCGGCACCTGGATGTGGTGCCGGATGCGGACATTCTGGAATTTGTCCGCGAGGCGCCGGCTGACCGGGATACCATGGATCGCATGCTGAGCGGGCTGCTGGCGTCCATGAACCCGGGGGTCTGCCGCGATATCACGTGCGATCTCATCGACCAGAGGCGCAAGGCGTTTCTGACCTGGCCTGCCGCCACCAAAAACCATCACAATTATGTCGGCGGACTGGCGTGGCACACGTTGTCCATGGCGAAAGCCGCCGATGCCCTCCTGCCGCTGTACCCGTTCCTGGACCGGGACCTGCTCATGGCGGGGATCCTGCTGCATGATCTGGGGAAAACCGAGGAACTCTCCGCGCCGATGCTGGCAGAATACACCAGCGAAGGCAATCTGGTGGGTCACATTTCCATGACTGCGGGCTGGATCGACGAAGCGGCGGTACGAACCGGACATGCTGGCGAAGAGGACAAGGAACAGCGGATGCTGCTCAAGCACATGGTGCTTTCTCACCACGGGAAGCTTGAATTCGGGTCCCCGGTGATGCCCATGATCCCCGAAGCGGAGATGCTGAGTCTGGTGGACGATCTGGATGCCCGGATGTTCATGATGAAGCAGTCCATGGACGCCACGGCTCCCGGTCATTTCGGTCCCAGGGTGTTTGCGCTGGACAACCGCATGATTTACCGCCCCACGCAGTTTGGCGAACAGGCATCTGCGGCTGCGGACAATGGCAAAGAAAAAAGAAACGACGGAGGAACACAGGCATGAAGGTCGGATTTGTATCCCTGGGCTGCTGCAAGAATCTGGTGGATAGTGAGCAGATCATGGGCGTCCTGCGGGAAAACGGGCATGAAATCGTCGGCGATCCCAGGCAGGCAGACGCCATCGTCATCAATACCTGCGGGTTTATCCAGCCCGCAAAGGAAGAATCAATCAATACCATCTTCGAAATGAGCCAGTATGCATCAAAACTGATCGTCACCGGGTGCCTGGCCCAGCGCTATGAGGAGACCCTGCGCTCGGAGATCCCGGAAATCGATGCGGTGATTCCCATCCGGGACTATGGAGAACTGGCCGAAAAACTGCAGGAGGTGCTCAAAGACGCAGGAAATGGAAGCTTTTCGAAGTCAGAAAGGGCTTTGAGCGGCAATCCCTGGAGCGCATACGTGAAGATAAGCGATGGGTGCTCGAATCGCTGCACTTACTGTGCAATTCCTTTGATAAGGGGAAATCAGACGAGTAAACTTCTAAGTGAGGTCAGGGAAGAGATCGAGGCCCTGGCTGAACATGGTGTTCAAGAAGTCACTCTGATTGCCCAGGACACCACGAAATATGGTCTGGACAACTACGGACGGCTGATGCTGGCCGACCTCATCCGTGAGGTGGACCGGATCGAAGGGATTCGCTGGATCCGCATCCTGTATATGTATCCCGACGAAATCACCGAAGAGGTGCTTCAGGCCATGAAAGAGAGCAGCAAAGTGCTTCCTTACTTCGATATCCCCATGCAGCATGCGAGCAACCGGCTTCTGAAGCTGATGAATCGCCGGGGTACGAAGGAAGACGTTCTGGCACTGGTGAGCAGGATCCGCGAGATGTTTCCGGAGGCAACTCTGCGGACGACAGCAATTGTCGGCTTTCCAACCGAAACTGAAGAGGAATTTCAGGAGCTGCTCGACTTTGTCAAAGAGGTCCGCTGGGACCGGTTTGGTGCCTTCACTTACTCCAGAGAAGAAGATACACCGGCCTGGTCCATGAGCCCTGAAGTGGATGAGCAGACGGCTCAACGGCGCCTGGATCAGCTGATGCAGGTCCAGGAACAGATCTCGCTGGAAAGCAACCAAAAGAAGATCGGACAAGTGGTCGAGGTCCTGGTGGAAGAACGGGAAGCCCTGACAGGGCGCTACAGAGGCAGATCCAGAGCGGATGCGCCGGACGAAGCGGATGGTCAGGTGATCTTCACGAGTCCCAGGGAAATCGAACCTGGCACCTTCGTGAATGTACGCATTGACGAAGCAAGGCCATATGATGTCGCGGGAGTGCTGGCTGAATAAGCCGGGGTCCTGCTGACGACTAAGGAGGTCGAAGATTCTATGACTAAAGAAGAACTGGTAAGCAAGCTGACAGCTGCAGTCGGTGATACCCCCTACGGCAAGGAACTGATCGAAGAAGCTGAAAAGACATTCGGCGACAGTGAACACAAGTATGGATGGGACATGAAAGACCGTCTCGACTTACGTCTGGCTATCCTGAAAGCCTATGCCCGGATCGACAAGACATTCGGAAAAGAGGCCCGCGAGACCGCGGATGAGGATAAGATCGCGATCATCGACAAAGCTCTGAAGGCAATTGAATAACGGTACGGAACGAAAATCCGTATTATTGAGAATATAAACGAGGTACATACAATGACAAAAGATGAAATGATTGCAAAACTGACACCGGCTATCGGCGATACTGCATATGGCAAGGCTCTGATCGAAGTCCTGGCTGACACATTTGACGACGCTGACAAGAAGTACGGACAGGATGCGCTGGACCGCATCGATGACCGTCTGGGCTTCCTGAAGGGCTGGGAAAAGAAGCACGCTGCCATGGGTGAAGATGCCAAGGCTGCTGCTGAAGCAGACAAGGTAGCTGTACTGGAAAAAGCACAGGCTGCTCTGAAGTAAGAATTCGAAGACAGAAAAAGAGGCAATATATCATGACAAAAGATGAAATGATCGCAAAACTGACACCGGCTATCGGTGATACTGCATACGGCAAGGCTCTGATCGAAGTCCTGGCTGACACATTTGACGATGCTGACAAGAAGTACGGACAGGATGCGCTGGACCGCATCGATGACCGTCTGGGCTTCCTGAAGGGCTGGGAAAAGAAGCACGCTGCCATGGGTGAAGATGCCAAGGCTGCTGCTGAAGCAGACAAGGTAGCTGTACTGGAAAAAGCACAGGCTGCTCTGAAGTAAGAATTCGAAGACAGAAAAAGAGGCAATATATCATGACAAAAGATGAAATGATCGCAAAACTGACACCGGCTATTGGTGATACTGCATATGGCAAAGAGCTGATCGCTGCTCTGGAAGCCACATTCGATGATGCCGACAAGAAGTATGGCCAGGACGCTCTGGACCGTCTGCACGACCGTCTGGGATTCCTGGAGTACTACATGAAGCGCGATGCTGAAATGGGCGAAGAAGCAAAGTCTGCTGCTGAAGCTGACAAACTGGCCATCGTGAAGAAGGCCGCTGCTGCCCTGCAGTAAGATCTCTTAAGAAATCATGTCAAACAGATCCGGTTCCAGACCGGAGCCGGATCTTCCCTGTTTAAAACAGAAACAAAATAAAAGAGGTAAAAATATCATGGAAAACAAAATGACCAAGGCCGAAATGGTTGCAAAGCTGGAAGCTGCTGTTGGTGATTCCGCTTATGGCAAAGAGCTGATCGCTGCTCTGGAAGCCACTTACGACGATGCTGACAAGAAGTATGGCCAGGACGCACTGGACCGTCTGCACGACCGTCTGGGATTCCTGGAGTACTACATGAACCGCGACGCTCAGATGGGCGAAGAAGCAAAGTCCGCTGCTGAAGCTGACAAGCTGGCCATCGTGAAGAAGGCCGCTGCTGCTCTGCAGTAAGATCTCTTCATTCAAACACGCAAGGCAGGAGGTGTCGATATGACCAAAGATGAACTGGTACGCGCACTGAAGGAAGCCGTTGGGGGAACTCCCTATGGCGATGCAATTGTCGAAGAGGCAGCCGCTGATTTCGGCGATGCAGACAAAAAGTACGGCCAGGACATGAAGGACCGTCTCGATGAGAAACTCGGTGTCCTGAAAGCTTATGCCCGCATCCACAAAGATGCCGGGGAAGAGGCGAAGGCCACAGCCGAGGACGAGAAAATCGCCATCGTCGAAAAAGCCCTTGCAGCTCTGAAATAAGACAGATCAAGACGACCGGGACATCCCCGGTCGTTTTTTCAAAACACAGCCGGTCTGTGCCTGTACGGGCTGCCTGCGCAGGGCGGCACAGAAACCGGCATTGCATACGACAAGGAGGAACCCTTATGCAGCTCCCGGGATTCGGGGATACATCCGATCTTCAGACCTACACGGCTCTGCCGCCACTGGTGTTTGAAGACAGCGAATATCTGTTTCTGATGACCATGCCCAGTTTCGATTCCGAAGCACGCAAATTCTACTTTGCGGATACCGGCAATCATTTCTGGAAGGTCATGGCCGCGATTTACAAAATGCCGGCGGAGACCAGCGAAGAACGCACGGCTCTGTGCAAGGCAAACAAAATCGCCATCTGGTCTGTGCTGAAATCCTGCAAACGGCATCTGTCTCAGCAGGATACGACAACGGATGAAGTGTACAATGACATGGCGGGGTTCCTGAAGGAGCATCCCACGATCAAAAAACTCATCTGTGTATCAAGGATGGCCGAACACGAAATCGACCGGGAGAACTGGAACTTCCCGGCGGATGTCCAGGTCTGCTACGTGCCTTCTCCCTCGGGAGCGGATTTCATGTACGAACACCTGGATGAACTGGTACCGCTGTATGCCAGGGCCCTGGATCGGGCCCAGGAAGTGCCGGAGAACTGGTACTGATTCCAGAAGCAGTGACAGCTGCCTGTCTTGTGGCGTACTCTGATGTCAGAAAGCCGGACAGGTTTTAAGCCGGTGGCCGCTCATGCAGCCTCCGGCTGTTTTTGACAGAAGCGGCACAGGGCTGGACAGATCATGGACTGGTCCGTGTTTGGTGAGCAGCAAAGGAGATGGAGAGATGAAACTGTATTGGGCGAAAGTGAAGGACGGGGCTCGGATCCCTTCAAAGCGGCGGGAAGATGCGGGGTATGACCTGTATCCCTGCTTCGAGGAAGACTGGCTGGAAATCGGGCCCATGGAAACCCGCATGGTGCCTATGGGGATCGCGAGTGCCTTCGATCCGGGCTATGTAATGATTCTCAAGGAACGGGGGTCCACGGGAACGAAGGGGATTGCACAGCGCTCCGGGGTCATTGACTCCGGATACCGCGGGGAATACCTGTGTCCGGTGACGAACCTGAATGAAAAACCGCTGCGGATCATCAAGGAACAGGCCCAAAAAGCCCTGGATCCGAAGGAAGCGGAGTCCTTCCTTCTGTATCCCTATGACAAGGCACTGTGTCAGGCCATTCTGCTTCCGGTGCCCGAACCGGAGGTGCAGGAGCTGCGGTTCGAAGACCTGCAGGATATCGCCAGCGAGAGAGGAGCGGGACGCCTTGGATCTTCAGGAAAGTAACCGGCTGGCGTCCGTGGTCATGCGCGCAGGGCTGATCCTGCTGGAGAGTGGGGCGGAAATCTACCGCGTGGAGGACACCATGAACCGCATCTGCCTGAGTTTTCCCGGTGCGGCACAGCCTGAGGCCTTCGTGACACGGACCGGTGTCATGTTTTCCTTCAAGGCACACGAACGGATCATCACCCGTGTGGTCCGGGTGCAGCACTATGACACGGATCTCTCGAAGGTGGATGAAATCAACAGCCTCTCCCGGCATGCATCCGCCATGACCCTGAGTCAGATGGAACGGGCACTGGACAAAATCGATGCCCAGAAGGGCTATCCCTGGTGGGTGATCGCCCTGGCAGGCGGATTCTGTTCCGTGGGATTCGGCATGATGGATGGTTCCAGTCTGCAGGGCCTTGTGGCGGCCTTCGGGATCGGCCTCATCATCTGGCTGGTGGACGGGCTGCTGCAGAAGACATTCATCAACGGTCTGCTGGCCACGCTGATTTCGGGGTTTCTCTGCACGTGGCTGCCCATGATGGTGCAGGAGTACCTGATTCCGGAACTGGATGTCGGATCGGCGGTCGTGGCTGCGATTGCCCTGCTGGTGCCGGGACTGGCCATCACCAACGGTATCCGCGACACGATTTCGGGAGACTATCTCTCGGGTCTGGCCGGCACGACGGAGGCCTTTCTGGTGGCGATCGCGATTGCACTGGGGTGCCTGACGGCGATGATGGTGGGCGCATGAACACGATTCTGGTATCCGCGGCCGGCGCATTCCTGGCGGCGTCCATGTATTCGGTGTTCTTCGATGTCCGCCGCTGGAACATTGTCTGGTCCGGTGTCATTGCGGGCAGTGCCTCGGTTGCCGGGAGCATCTGCCGGACGAACGGGGCCAATGAAATCACGTGTACCTTCATCAGTGGACTGGTGTTTGCGGGTCTGTCGGAGGTATTTGCCCGGATCTGCCACACACCTGTGACGACGTATCTGCCCAGTGTGCTGATGCCCTTTGTGCCGGGGCGGCTGATGCTGTATCTCATGGGCGAAATCGTGCAGGGGCGACAGAGCGGTGCCATCGGCAAGCTCATCGAGATCCTGTCCATTTCCGGGGCCCTTGCCCTGGCGATCCTGATCATGGGCACGGTCTTCGGCCTGACGAGCCGGATCCGGGCTGCGATGCACCGGCGGAAGAAGCTGCAGGAGCAGGACTGAGCAGACTGTCATGGCCGCGGTGTTGAGGAAATGCCGGCGCGGTCAGCTGGAGATCGTGGAGGACAGCAGACAAGAAGGGAGAACATCTGGTGGGGATGCTCTCCCTTTTCAAATCTGAATGGAAAGCTTGTGGCATGAATCCGCTGGCGGACTATGTTTCCGGGATCATTTCGTGGAAAAGGAGGCTTTGGGGACCTCAGGAAAGCGGCGGGAAGTCCTCGAGGGTCAGTTCCGTCAGGTCCGACAGACTCGGATTCTCCACATTCATGAGCCGCCCGGCCTGCCGGCTGATGGCGTTTTCCAGCCAGGTGCGCATGGTTCGCCCGTTGGCAAAGTGCCGGTCGGGATGATTCATGTAGCCCTGGATGGTTTCTTTCAGTGCCTTTTGCGCATGGACGGGAATCGTGTACTCCATGTCCTGCGCCAGGGACAGCAGGATCTCCATCAGCTGATCCGGGGTGTAGTCCTCGAAGGTCAGTGTGGTGCCAAAGCGGGACCGGAGGCCGGGATTGGATTCCAGGAATGTCTCCATTTCCATGGGATATCCGGCGGCTATCACCACCAGGTCATCCCGGTGGTCTTCCATCAGTTTCAGAAGCGTCTCGATGGCCTCTGTCCCGAAGTCACTGGGGGAGGATGGCTTGTACAGGCTGTAGGCTTCGTCAATGAACAGGACACCACCAAGGGCAGCGCGGATTTTCTCTTCCGTCTTCTGGGCGGTCTGGCCGATATAGCCAGCCACCAGATCCGGGCGGTGGACTTCCACCAGCTGGCCCCGGGAAAGGACCCCCATTTCCCGGTAGAGCCGGGCTATGAGCCGTGCCACGGTGGTTTTCCCGGTCCCGGGATTTCCCTCAAAGACCAGATGACGCGAGACGGCGGGCACTTTCATGCCCCGGGCTTCCCGGATTTTCGAGATGCGCTGCAGGGCAGCGAGACGGTGGACCTGTTCCTTGACGGAGTCCAGTCCTGTCATGTCATCCAGTTCAGCCAGCAGTTTCCGGGCTTTGGGACTCAGGGCAAAGTTCTGGTCCTGCGCCTCGGGCAAGGAAGCGTTCAGTTCCTTCCAGATCCGCTCCAGAAGTCTGGTATTGGGGGTGCCAAAGGCAGGATCCTGTGCCTGGAACCGGCGGTCCAGTTCCTCGAATTCCCCAAAAAGATCTGCGGCCGTCCCACCGTCAGCCGGCAGAACAGGTGCTTCTGACTGCATGTCAGCGGGCAGAATGGCTTCCAGCTGTTCTTTTCCTTCTCCCGGCCCGTATTTTTGTTCAAACAGTGACATCAGCTGCCTGCGCAGCATCTCCGGTGCCGGAAAACCAGTATCTGTTTCCAGATACCGGGCTGTTCCCATGGCTGTCAGAATGTCGTTCTTCAATGTATCGTGAATGGTTGTCATACAAGTATTATAGACACCCTGCGTGTGACAGACTGAGACGGGACATTGCGGGACAGCCCATGTGAAACCGAAGCGGCTGCTTACAGATATCGGCCGGTTTCTTTCATTCTTTTCCATCATTGCTTTGAGTTCCTTCTTTGGAAATGGATAATAGGATAGTACGAAAGAGGGAGGATCAGGAATATGAAACTCAGTGACATAGATTTCAGTGCCATTTCCCGGATGATGAACGGATTGTCCGATGATGAGCGGGCGCAGCTGGATTCCATGGCCAATGACATGATTGCCAGCATGCAGCCGAAGCCGGAAGAGGAAGAACCTTCGGTGGACTACAGTGAAGGGCTGGGTCTGAGTGACATCTACCAGGAACTGGACGGACGGACCCTGGACTTTCTGGAACAGGCCTGGGATCTGGAGTCATTCTACGAAGACACCGAGGCGGATTTCAGTGCCAGTGTCCTGTTCCTGCAGAAAGCACTCCTGAATGAACTGCGTCATCACACCCTGGAAGCCCGGATGATGAGCCTGCCGCAGATCATGCAGCTGGAGCAGTGGCAGGACCTGCAAAGTGTGCTGCTGCCGGTGCAGACAGCCCTGTATCGCGCTGAATATGATGTTGTATCGCGTGAGGAACTGCAGGCGGTGAAGGCCCAGGTGCTGCCCCTGCTTCTTGAGGTGGCCGGTCTGCAGGAAGAGATGCCGGAGGCGCAGGGATGATCCGGGCAGCCAGACGGGTGCAGGAGATCCAGGGGGCCACATTTGCGGACCTGGACCGGAAGAAGAAGGGATTCACGGACCGGACGGGTCTTCCGGTGATCGATTTCTCCATTGGCTCATCCAATATCCCGCCCATGGATGCAGTGAAGGAAACCCTGAGTCAGGCTGTGCAGGAAGATGACGCCTGGCAGTATTCCCTGGGCCCCCTTCCGGAGATGATCGAGGCTGTCCAGGACTGGTACCAAAACCGGTACGGGGTGGACCTGGAGGCGGATGAAATTTTCCTGCTGAAAGGCAGCCAGGAGGCACTGACGCATGTCCCGCTGGTCTATTGCGACCCTGGGGATACAGTCCTGATTCCGGATCCCTACTATCCGATTTACGGGACAGCCCCCCGTCTGGCCGGGGCAGCTGTGCAGTTTATGCCCCTGAAAGAAGAGAACGGGTACCTGATCGATTTTGATGCCATTGAAAATCCGGATGAGGTCAAACTGATGTATGTGAGCTATCCGGGCAACCCCACAGGAGCTGTGGCCAACGATGCCTTTTACGAAAGGCTGGTGCAGTTTGCCACAGATCATGACATCATCGTGCTGCATGACAATGCCTACAGCGAACTGGTGTTTGAGGGGGAAACCGGCAAAAGCTTCCTGGCTTATCCCGGCGCCAAAGAGGTGGGCATTGAGCTCAACAGTTTCTCCAAGTCTTATTCCATGGGAGGTGCCAGACTGGCTGTCCTGGCAGGCAATGCCGGACTGGTGCAGGCGTACCGGAAGCTGCTGGATATGACGGATTTCTGTGTATTCCCGGCCATTCAGCAGGCGGGGATCTGTGCCCTGAAGGAGGGACAGGCCTTCACGGAACAGGTGCGTAATGAATATCGGCGTCGCCGCGACTATCTCATCGAAAAAATGAAGGAAGCCGGCTGGAACATTGCAGTCCCCAAAGCCACGATGTTTGTCTGGGCGAGGATCCCGGCCTGCTGGTCCAGCGCCCAGGCCTTTACGGATGCCCTGGTGGACCAGGCCGGTGTACTGGTCAATCCAGGATCCAACTTTGGCAAAGAAGGAGAGCGGTATGTCCGCCTTGCCCTGGTCCGCAGCGACGGGGAAGTGCAGGAAGCGGCCAGACGGATCCGGGAAAGCGGACTGCTGGAAACCGGCGACCGGAGTCAGTAACGTCAGATCTTTTTACAAAACGCTGTATCAGTTGGAATCAGGCAAAAATTCTGCCCCCTCCAGTGTGAGGAGGGCTTTTTTGCGTTCCAGACCTCCGGCATAGCCGGTGAGCCGCTGGCACTGTCCCAGGACGCGGTGGCAGGGAACGAGAATGCAGACCGGGTTCTTTCCCACTGCCTGTCCCACAGCCTGGGCAGCCATGCGGTCGATTCCGCGGCGGTCTGCCAGGATCCTGGCAATCTCTCCATAGGTCATGGTTTTTCCTGCCGGAATGGTCTGAAGGATGGCCCATACTTCTTTCTGAAAGGGGGTTCCATTGAGATTCAGAGGGAAATCCGGCTCAGGACAGCTGCCTGAAAAATACCCGTCAAGCCACTCTGCGGCCCTGGTGGTGATGGGACCGGGCCGGACTGCCGTATCCGGTGCCTGTTCGGGAGAAAACCGGACTGCCGTCAGACCGGCTTCATCGGCCTCCAGAATCAGGATTCCCAGAGGTGAGTTGTATAAAACGGATTCAGCTGCGGGGAAATCGGGTGCTGTTTGATACATGTGGATACTCCTTTTCTTTTTTGCTTGCTTTCCTCCGGATAATAACATATTGTTTCCTCAGGTGACAGCGGTTTCAAACAAAATGTTTCCGTCAGATGGAATGATGCAAAAAACAGGAAGCAGCCGGGACAGCCGCTTCCTGTCATGTGCAGTTTGGTCATTCAGACGCGGATGGTTTCCATCCATTTCCGGGAGGTGAACACCCCTGCGGTAATAGCCAGCCGGAGCACCTCTTCCAGCGAAAGAAGGGCATAGACCATTGCCACGGGAAACCCGGCCTGCCCCGCCCAGATGGCCACCGGAACGCCCATTCCCCATGTGCCGGTGATGTCGATGGCAAGCACCCAGGCCGTTTTTCCCCCGCTGCGCAGCACTCCGCCGCCCAGAACCATGTTCTGCGTTTTCACAATGGAGAACAGGGCGAAAACCAGAATCAGCTGCTGACACATCTGCCGGACCGATTCATCCACAGAATACAGCCGGACATAAAACGGGGCCCCCAGACAGAGCAGCCCTGCCAGGATCAGGGACCCGAACAGGGAATACCGGATCAGTGACAGGGAATCCTGCCATGCTCCTATCCTGTCCTGTGCTCCCAGCCGCTGCCCAATGAGGATGGCGGCAGCCTGGCTGAACCCGGACAGCAGCCCCATGGTCATGGACTGCAGGGGGACGGTCATGGTCATGGCGGCCGAAGCGCCGGTTCCCATGTGGCCGTACACCATGGAGTAGATGTTTTCACCCAGACTCCAGAGAAATTCGGTAACCACCAGCGGCAGAAGGATCACGATGACGGTTTTCAGTCCGGCAACGGCAGGCATCAGGCCAAACCAGGGCAGGTTTCGGCGCACCAGGCACCAGGTCATGACGGCCATGAGGATCTGTGCAAGCAGAGACGCCAGGGCAGCCCCCTGCACACCCCAGCCAAACCCGAAAATCAGCAGGGCATTCAGGGCTGTGTTGGCCAGGATGCCCGCCCCGCTCGCATACAGAGGCGAGACGGGATGTCCGCAGCAGCGAAGAACCACGGAATACAGGGATGTCACCGTGGAAAACGGGAGGGACCAGGCAAAAATCTGCAGGTAGCCGGAAGCCAGGGAAATCACGGAAGCGTCCGGACTGTACCACCCCATGATCGTGCCAGGGAGGATCATGGATACCGCGAAAAAGAGACCGGAGACAGCCAGCGAGATCAGAAATACCTGGGAGAAGGATTGTTCCAGAGCCCGCCGGTTGGCCTGTCCTTCATACTGGGCTGTCAGGATCCCGGCAGCCGAGGCACAGCCGGCAATGACCATGAGCGCCAGGGACAGAAACTTCCCCCCGAATCCGATGGCCGTGATGGCCGTTTCTCCCAGCTGGCCGATCATGACCTGGTCGACCACGGAAAATGAACTCTGGACCAGTGACTGAAAGGCAACCGGCAGAGCGATGGTCATGACGTTTCTAAAGAATGGTTTTTGCATAGCCGGTACTCCTTCTGACGGTCAGCTCGACATCGATGAGATGGGACGCCGGGTCTTCGAACAGGGAAGCAATGGCGGTTTCTGCCTTGGCTTCCAGGTCCTGGGCAATGGTAGTCAGTGGCGGAACGGCCCAGATCCCGGCCTCAATGCCATCAAATCCCATGACAGAGAGATCTTCGGGAACCCGGATGCCCCGTTCATGGAGAATGCAAAGCAGCTCCATGGCCTGGCGGTCGCTGACACAGAACACAGCTGTCACATGGCTGAAATCATGCTTCCTGAACTGCTCCCGCATGATGGTCCGGTCACCGCTGATCATGAACAGATCGGTCTGCAGACCGGCATCCCGGATTCCCTGGATCCGCTCGAAATCGTCGCAGATCATGTTCGTGGTGATGCACGTCACCCTGCTGTGGCCCAGGGATTTGAGGTGCTCTCCTGCCAGACGGCCGCCCATTCGGTCCTGGACCGTGACAGAGGAAAACCCGGCTTCACGAGAAAAGGCATCACAGGCCGCCAGAGGAATCTTCATTTCCTGACGGAGCGAGACGTAATCCGCATCGCAGAAGCCGGACACAACCAGACCAGCCATGTTCCATATGGAGGCAAACTGCGCGGCTTCTTCCCAGGTCCGGGCGGTCTTGACGAGGAGCTCCAGACCATGGCGCGCAGCTGCCCGCTGCAGAAAGCTGATGAACCGGGCGTTGTACGGATCCTCCAGGGGATGGCCGCTGTATTCCGGATGATCGTTCACCACCAGCCCCACCATGCGGGACGGGTTCCTGCCAAGAAGCACTTCTGCGCGCTCTGGCAGATATCCGGATCCTTCCACGGCTTCCAGGACCCGGATCCGGGTGGCCGGTGATACTTTGCTGTCTTTGCCGTTGAGGACATTGGAGACCGTCGCCACAGAGAGGCCAAGGGCGTCCGCAATGTCCCGCAGTCGTATTTTTTCCATGACTTCATGATAAGGAAGTGAAAGAAAGGTGCCAAGCGTTAAATCGTTAACCTGGTTTACCGGATGGGTGGCAGAATGCAGGCAGTCCCGCGGTGAGCCGGTCAATCTGCACAAAGAAAAATCCGGAGCAGGCTCCGGACAGACTGGTGTGTGTACAGGGTCGATGGTCATCACGCAATGATGCTGAAGACCCAGGTCCAGAAGGGCATGGTGAACAGTGACAGCAGTGTACTCACAAACACCATCTTCGAGGCAAACGCCGGATCCCTGTGATACTTGTCTGCCAGCATGACCATGGTGCTGGCTGCAGGCATGGCAGATTCCAGGATGCAGACATTGGCTGCCAGAGCCGGAATGGGCAGAAACCGAAGCAGGAGCAGGACACCCGGCATGATCAGAAGGCGGAAAACGGAATAACCGATGGACAGCCTGTCAAACATGTGACGTACATGCACATCCGAGAGAATGGTGCCGATGACGATCATGACCAGCGCTGTGTTGCAGTTGGCTACTGCATTGAGGGTGCTCTGGACAGCAGCCGGCAGCACAAAACCGCTGTTTTGCGCAATGAGCACAAGAACACCGATATAGACAGCCACGACACACGGATGGAGTGCGGCTTTTTTGAAGGCGTCCTTCCGGCTGGCTGTGTGGGAATACAGTGTGATGCCATAGGACCACATCATGATGCGGACAGGGATCATGAAGACACTCGCGAACAGCAGCCCTTCCTCGCCAAATGCCGCTTCGGCAATGACCATGCCCAGGGTCCCGGCGTTGTTCACCACTGTGCCATACTCCAGGTTGGTGCGTATGGCTTCATCCCGGATGCCTTTCCAGACAAATTTGTTGAGCAGGATGCATCCGATCTGAATCAGGACGGACAGCACAAGAACTGCGAACGTGGACACCAGGATTTCATGTGTCATTTCCAGCTGAAAGGACCGGATGATGGCCGCAGGCAGGACCAGGTCCATGACCAGGCTGGACAGGGAAAAACGGGCCTGTTTGTCCACGAGTTTCAGCCGGCCCAGGATCCATCCAATGGCCAGCAGCAGAAATATCTGTATCTGTAAGTTGAGCATTTCCATACAGTCAATGATGAAACCAAATCCTGCAAAATGGTGTCTCAGATGCCCGCGAGGATACAGTCGGATACCAGTCTGTAAACTGGGAAGCGCTGTCTTCTGTCCCGGAAATACAAAAAAGCAGGTTCCGGGGAACCTGCGATGAGGGTTTATGCCTGAGCCGCGGCTGCGGAATCATCCGCCGGTCTGTTGAGGATTTCCATGAATTCCTCGCCGGTGATAGTCTCCTTTTCGTAGAGATACTTCGCCAGCTCATGCAGCTTCATGATGTTGTCGCTCAGGATTTTCGTGGCATCCGTGTAGGCACTGCCAATCATGGCAACCACTTCCTCGTCAATCTTTGCCGCAGTCTCGTCACTGCAGGCCAGGGATGTGTCACCGCCCAGATAGGCGTTGTTCACAGACTCCAGGGCCGTCATGCCGAAGTTCTCTGACATGCCCAGTCTTGTCACCATGGCACGGGCCAGCTTTGTGGCCTGCTCAATGTCATTGGCAGCACCGGAGGTGATGGAATGAAACACCAGTTCCTCCGCCGCCCGGCCGCCTGTATACGTGACAATCCGCTGATAGGCTTCTTCCTTTGTCAGAAGATTCGTTTCCTCGGCTTCCACCTGCATGGTGTAGCCCAGTGCACCCTTGGTCCGGGGAATAATGGTGATCTTGTGCACCGGAGCCGCGTTCTTGGATTTCGCGGCCACCAGGGCATGCCCGATTTCGTGATAGGCCACGATCATGCGTTCCCGGGGAGAAATGACTGCGCCTTTCTTCTGCTCGCCGGCAATTACGATTTCGATGGCTTCCTCCATGTCCCGCTGCGTCACCTGCTTGCGTCCATCCCGGACAGCCAGCAGGGCACCTTCATTGACGATGTTTGCAAGGTCTGCACCGGAGGTACCGGCAGCGGCCCGGGCGATTTCGTTGTAGTCAATGGAAGGAGACGCCTTCACGTTTTTCGCATGGAGCTTCAGGATATCTTCCCGGCCCTTCAGATCCGGCAGTTCCACCGGGATCCGCCGGTCAAACCGGCCGGGTCGTGTCAGGGCAGGATCCAGTGTTTCGGGCCGGTTGGTTGCGGCCAGCAGGACCACGCCTTTGGATCCATCGAAGCCATCCATTTCCGCCAGAAGCTGGTTCAGGGTCTGTTCCCGTTCGTCGTTGCCGGAAATGCCGCCGGCATCCCGCTTTTTGCCCACGGTATCGATCTCGTCAATGAAGACAATGCATGGGGCTTTCTCCCGGGCCTGTTTGAAGAGGTCACGGACTTTTGCCGCACCGCGGCCCACGAACATCTCCACAAACTCCGAACCGGAGATGGCAAAGAAGGGAACACCGGCTTCACCGGCCACCGCCCGGGCCAGCAGCGTCTTGCCGGTTCCCGGAGGACCCACAAGCAAAGCGCCCTTGGGCATCTTTGCACCGATTTCCTGGTACTTTTTCGGGTTTTTCAGGAAGTCCACGATTTCAATCAGATTGTTCTTGGCTTCTTCCTGACCCGCCACGTCGGAGAATTTCGTGTTGGTCTGCTCTCCTTTGTAGACCTTGGCATTGGACTTGCCCAGGCCGTTCATGCCGCCGAACATTCCGCCAAAGCCACCGAATCCGCCGCCTTTGTCCTGGTCATCACCGGGTGTGAAGGACATGGAATCCGAAGCCTGCGACATCTTTTTTTGCATCCGCCTGAAGAACCAGTATCCCAGTCCCCACAGCAGCAGCCAGGGCAGGAACAGCGAGAGCATGGAGTACAGGAACGGGGACGTCGTGCTGGGTTTCACGGCGCTGAATTCCACACCGGCTTCCCGCAGGCGATTCACCAGGTCCGGATCGTTGACCGCCTGGGCTGCATAGGTTTTTCCGTCCTCTCCCTTGAGCTCGTAGTAAATGGTGCCGTTGTCGATCTCCGCCTTCGAGACGTCCTTTTCCTCCACTTTGTCCAGGAAGGAAGAGTAGCTCTCCTGTGTGGTCCTGGCTCCCTGCAGCATCGGCCCGATCAGCAGGTTGACGACCAGCAGCACGATCAGCGTGATCAGCCAGTATCTGTACAGAGATTTTTTCTGTTTCGGTTGTCTGTTCATATTCAGTACATCACTTCTTTCTTATGCTTCCGAATAAAAGTCATGCACTCATTATATCTGTTTCTGTCACCCGTACAATGAGAGTGCTGACTATCACTTCATTTCACATAAAGAGAACACGAGAATGCGGCTTATGCCTGGTGCCGACTGCAGGAAGTCCCTGCCGGCACCACAATGCAGACTGCACCAGGGACCGGCGATAACAGCCGTACCACGCAAAAACAGGCAGCCGCCTGGATGGCGGACTGCCTGCGGGAGTGTCAGTCACTCGTTGAAATCCATGATGTGGGCAAATTCCCAGTCCTTCTGTTCGTGGCGGACGTATTTGTTCACTTCCTTCTGCACACCGGCAGTGATCGCATGACGCTGACGGGACAGAGCATAGTAAACAGTCAGGATCAGTTCATCCAGATCCTTGGGATCCATCCATTCCAGACTGCTTTCGGGGATGTCGCCGAGCTCCGACCAGATTTTGGCCAGAACAGAGATATAGTTTGCCTGTGTGTCATCTTCCATCAGAGACTCGGCGCGTTTGTCGATCAGTTCCTGAATGTGGGCCCGGATTGCTTCGTGTTTCATGTGCGGCCTTCCTTTCTGTAAACGCTTTCATCTGACTACAGCTTATCCCCAGCGCTGGCAAAACTCAAGCAAAACCCGGCCCGGGTACAGTGGTTGTCCCAGTCTGGTATAATGATGACAGAATTGTGACCCTTTGGAGGAAATGCATATGTCCAAGGACAAGAAAGATAAAAAGAAAAAGAAGAAAAAGGACGGGAAAAAAGGCGGGATGTGCCGGGTGTTTGTCGATTCCGAGAATGTCGGAAATCTGATCCCCTCGACACTGCCGGACAATACCGAAGTATGGTTTTTCCTGTCTGACATCAATGTGTACCGCAAGGTATACGGCCTGCTGGACGATCCCCGCTTTCATGTAGTGGATCTCCTGGAGACAGACAATGAACGGCGCCGGGAGAAAAATGAAATGGACCTGGCCATCATCGCCTTCATTGCGAACATGATCACCGACGGTGTGAAGAAAAAGGACAGATATGTGATACTGTCCTTCGACAAAGGCTATGACAGAGCCATACACCTGCTGTCGGAAGAAAACCCCAGGCTGGACATTTCCCGGGAAACCATGAGCCTTCGCCAGTTTGTGGAGGATACACCCGATCCGCGCAAAGGCGACTTTTTCAAGGGCAGCCTGCCCCGGGATCCCATGCTGCGCCGCAAAGCCGTGACCTGCCAGGATTTCGCAAAATTCCGCGAGACACTGACACCCGCGCAGAGAAAGAGCCTGCGGATCAGCCAGAAAAAGAGTACCGAAAACGGTGCAGCGACCTGGTTTGAATATGACTTCTATGCAGACAAGTACCTGCTGTTTTCCTCCGGCACCCTGGCAGGCACCTATGACTGTCAGGAAGATGGACAGGCAGAGTATGACAGTCTGCTGAACCGGCCTAAAAAAAAACTCCATCCAGCCAGAGTCACGCACCGAAGCCGCAGCCGGCGAAAGAAGAAGAAACCGGTCGCGGAGCCGAGGCTGCTGGCGTAAAGCCGGCACAGCCGGCGCCGGACGATTCCCTGCATGACAAAGCATCGGACACAGAAGAAAGGCCGGTCATGGAACCTGTCCCCCAGCCCCCGCTGACAGGAGATGTGCAGCGCCATGAGCTGTGGTGCGAAAGCCTGCAGCGGTCCATCCCCATTCATCTCAGACTGCCCGCGGGATACAGGGACAGCCAGGAACGGTATCCGGTCATCTACATGTTCGACGGCCACAACCTGTTTCTGGACAGCGAGGCCACATACGGCAAATCCTGGAATCTCGATGCCTTCCTGGGCCAGTATGACAAGCCGTTCATCATCGTGGGCCTGGAATGCGATCACAGAGGGAACAGCCGGCTGAACGAATACGCTCCCTGGGACAATCCACGCACCCCCATGGGACCCATCGAAGGAAAGGGAGAACTGCTTTTTGACTGGATCATCCGGGAACTCAAGCCCGTTATAGACCAGAATTACCGGACCTGGCCGCAGCGGGAGGCCACAGCGGTCGCGGGCAGCTCCATGGGCGGACTCATGGCATATTACGGTGTGCTGAAGCACAACGATGTGTTCTCCAAAGCCGCGGCCCTGTCCCCGTCTCTGTTCCTGTACCCCGGTCCGCTGCATGAACTCATCAACAGCGCAGACCTGAATCCCGACACCCGCCTGTACATGTCCATGGGCTCGACGGAACTCCGGCGCAACCGCCGCAGGATCTGGCAGCTGCTGCAGGGGTTCTCCAAGCCGCTGAACCGGAAAGGCATCATGACCCACATCAATTATGTCAAGGGCGGCCGGCATGACGAGGCAAGCTGGGAGAAGGAAAGCCCGGAATGGTTTGACTTCCTCTGGAAGTAGGCACCGCTGCAGCCCGGCGGGTCCGCAGTACTACAAAAAAACGAAACATGAAAAAAGACGGAAGTCCGAACCAGTGTCCCAGGAAGGGAGATCCGGCCCGGGCTTCCGTTTTTGCGCCGCGGCCCTGCAGCCGCTTTCAGTCAGCCTGATCCTGCTGTCAGGACAGGACCCCCGGAATATGGACAGATGCGACAGGATATGAACAGATGCGGCAAAAAACTTCATTTTTCCATATAGCAGGCGATTTCTGCTTCTGTTTCCGGTTCCCGTCCCGATGTTACAGTCAGGGTGCAGAATGAATGCCGAGAGGAGAACTGTATGTCTGAAGTATCATTGAAGAATATCAGGAAAGTCTATCCCAACGGCTTCCAGGCCGTGAAGGACTTCAACCTGGATGTCAAG
>ERZ778515.405-NODE-405-length-37605-cov-6.291691_pt1 | contig 37605 bp, 30 predicted proteins | sample MGYA00510343_ERZ778515 | MGnify/ENA primary metagenome ERZ778515 (study PRJEB29527, sample SAMN07138965) | mouse gut metagenome | material: feces | host: mouse | place: China:Nanjing | collected 2016-01-25 ...
GGCAATATTTCCCTTGTGACAAAGCCCACACTGATTCCCATGGAAGGCGGCGAGGTTGTCAAAAATGCGGAGGAGACGAAGGAACTACTTGACACAAGTAATTTGGAGCCGGTACAGAGTGAGGGTATGAAGAAACTGTATGGGTATGTTAAAAATTTAGACGTTGCGAAACTGGATTTCCATAAAATTATGCAGCCATTTGGCAACATGGTGCAGATACCGAGTTTTCATTATGCACCTGTTATGAATCATTTTGTATCGGAGCCGGCTCCGGTGGTACAGCACATTACGCTTACACTTCCGAATGTCACCAACAATTCGGGCGCGGATTATATTATGAAAGAGCTGCGCAGGCTTCCTTTGGATGCATACCAGCATTCCCATAGAAGGAATAGATAGTTTTAGCTGATTTAGGTATATTGCAAGTATTAAGAAAAGTACATTCCTGCCGATATAACCAATATACGCGAAATGGATTTCACGGAACAAAGCTCAAGGAGGAAACAATATGGGAACAATGGCGCAGATTGAAAACAATGTGCAGACAGGCGAAGTGTATCAGGCGTCCGGCGTGCAGAAAAAGCCTGCTAATTACGGAAGGACGATAGGCAATCCTGAGCTGAGCGAAAAGGCGCAGAAGTACTATGACGAGTTAAAGAAAAAATACTCTAATATGGACTTTGTGCTGGTCAGCAAGGATATGAAGGCGGCGGCAAAGGCGCAGGCGGGCAGTTTTGCAAATCCGCACAGGCTGGTGGTGTTAATTGACGAGGAAAAGGTAGAGCGGATGGCTTCGGATGAAAATTTCCGTAAGCAGTACGAAAGCATTATCAGTAATGCGGCGGTGAAGCTTCCGCAGCTTCAGAAGCAGCTTGGCAGCAAGCCGGGAGTGAAAGCGTTCGGTATGCAGGTCAATGACGGCGGTAATGCTTCTTTCTTTGCGGTGGTGGACAAATCTCTTGCGGCACAGCGCGACAGAATTAAGAAGAGCGCTGCAAAGAAGGTGGAGCAGAGAAAGGCGGACGCAAAGAAGCAGGCAAAAAAAGCAGCAGAGGAAAAACAGGCTGAAAAGCGTGCGGAAAAAGCCAAAGCAGAAGAGGACTTGGTGACGGTGACTGCTTCCTCCATCGAGGATTTGCTGCGAAAGGTTGACGATACGGTCTATGAGGCGATGAGCGATTCGGTGCAGACCGATGCGGAGAGACTGGTAGGACAGAATTTCAGTTTCCGCTGCTAAGATATAGCAGGCAGGTGAAATCAAATGTGCATTACATTGGCATCTGATTTTCTGCTGACACGGGAAAATAAAGAAGAAACAGGAGACGGGCAATGGACGGCGTGTTTCATGCCCGTCTTTTTGTTACAATTTATTGCCTGCTCATGACATTGCTTTAACGTTTCCCAATTTTTGACCGATAAAACATGTATACGGATATTTGTGGCAGACAGGAGGACTTTTTATGAGAGTAACGACAAAAATGTTAAACGATTCGGCACAGCGCGCAGGACTTCCGATAAACGGAAATTCTCTTTTAAATTATGTAAATGGAAATGGCAAGAGTTCGGAAAAAACCCTGCTGAACGCATTGGACAAAAACAAGGGAAAGAGCACTTTTGCCATACAGAAGAGTAATTATGAAAAGGTGGAAAAGGCATCAAACAAGCTTTCGGCGAGCGCGTCAGACCTGACTGCGAAAGGAGAGGACTCCATATTTGCGAAAGCAGACACAGAGGAGGGAAAAGAAGCGCTCTATGACAAGATTGCGGACTTTGTGAGCGGCTATAACGATACGTTAAAAACCTTGCGCGCGGTTGCAGGGACATTGGATACGCTATACTGCAACAGTCTGAAAGAGGAAGCGGAGCAAAACAGCGATGCGTTAAAGGAGATTGGTATTACCATTTCAAAAGACGGCAGGATGAGCCTTGACAGAAATAAGCTGAAACAGATACCGTCGGCGGATATTGAAAAAGCGCTTGGCACATCAGGCGGTTTCTTGTCCAGAGTCGCATTTTTGGCAGGAAGAATCTCGGACAATGCAGAAGCCAATGCGGACAGTATTTCCAACCATTACAATGCGGCGGGAAATTTGAGCCAGACGGCGGCTGCCGGCAGGTACAGCTTTTGGGGCTAAACAAATATAAGCCGGCAAGCGGCGGCAGGCTTTATGATACGGTAAAGGTCAAAGAAATGAGGACTGAGTATGAATGTTTCGGTTTTGGGAAAAAACATGGGAACAAAGGCTGCATATGAAATGAAGTCCCTGTATATGGGAAAGCTTTCCCTGCTTTCAGGAATGGGCTTAAAAAGCGAGCAGGAAAAGATGCAGCGCAGGCAGAAGACGGACGAGGAGATTTCTTTTTGGGAAGGGCGGAAAGAAAGCCTGAAAAATATGAAGTGTAACGGCATAGAGGATATTGCCAAAAAACTGGATATGTTTCATAACTACGAAGAGGAAATCGCGGCGGCAAAGGCGGCATACAACAGGGAGCAGATGTTTCATGTGCTGGATGAAGCGGAGGAAATCGGTAAAAAAATTGCGGATGCCGTGGAAAAGACAGAACCTAAGACGCCGGAAGAAAGAAAAGAAGACATGGCGGAGGAAGCGCTGGGAACGGAAGACAGCGGCGGCATGTTAGAGGAGGTTTTGGACGAAGCGGCAAAAACACTGGAAGAGCTGCAGGATGCCGTGCCCGAAACAATGGACGAGGCGCTTGCAGAAGAAACACAGAAGCTGGAGGAACTTGCAGAACAGCCGCTGGAGGAGCAGGATTTGCAGCATGGCGGTATCGGCATGCAAAGAGAGGAAGAGCTGAAGGCATTGTACAGACCGTTGGATATCAGAATTTAAGCGAAAAGCGCCCAAAGAGACAGGGCGCTTTTTTGTGATATTTTCTACAGTTGTTTTGCCGGCAAAACGAAATATTGATTTTTCCCTAACAAATACGTATAATGAAATTATTAGAAGCATCGGTCAAGGAATTGGAACCAAGGAGGCACTATGCGACGTCTGATAAAACTAAGTTGTATCACTTTGCCGCTGTTTGCAATATTTTTTCTTTTTTCTATTGTGTGCGAGGCGGCTCCCCCAAAATCAAATGTATTAGGACAGAAGGGACAGGATTATTCCTTCGTTTTGTATAACAACAATAATGGACTTCCCACATCGGAAGCAAATGCCATTGTGCAGTCAGAGGACGGTTTTATCTGGGTTGGGGGCTATAGTGGACTGATTCGTTATGACGGCAATGATTTTTACCGCTATGACTCCTCTATAGGGATTGCGAGCGTGGTAAGCCTGTATGTGGATGCGAAAGACAGATTGTGGATAGGAACGAATGACAGCGGTATTGTGCTGTATAAAGAAGGAGAGTTCAGCTTTTTTGGAAAGGATGAAGGTCTGCCGTCCCTGTCTGTCAGGTCCATTGCAGAGGATGGTGCGGGCAATATTGTTTTTGCGACGACACAGGGCATGGTCTGTATTGATGTACAGGGAGAACTGCATCTGATAGATGATTCCCGTATCAACACGGAGTATATTTGCGAGATTAAGCAGGGTGCGGATGGCAGAATTTACGGCTGCACGCTGGGAGGCGATTTCTTTTATCTGGAGGGGCTTACAGTTGCCGCCTTCTACAGCGGACAGGAGCTCGGAATCGGTGTGATATCCTGCATTTGCCCTGCATTGGAAAAGGAAGGCTTCGTTTATCTTGGCACGGAAGAATCCACGGTGATATATGGCGACATGCGCAATGGGATGAAGGACTATCAAACTTTTTCGGCAGCGCCGCAGGTCAATATCAATGCGATTTATCCCGAGTCGCCGGAAAGAATCTGGATTTGTGCGGACAATGGGATCGGCTGGCTGGACGGAAGCGGGCACTACAGTGAATTGCAGGATATTCCCATGAATAATTCCGTGGATGAGATGATGGTGGATTACGAGGGAAATCTTTGGTTTGCTTCTTCCAGGCAGGGGGTCATGAAGCTGGTGGGCAATCGCTTTCAGGATATCAGCAGGATTGCGGGGCTAAAGAACGAGGTGGTAAATTCCACCTGCATTTATCAGGGAGATTTGTATATAGGGACGGATTCCGGACTGCGCCTTTTGGATGCAGATTACAGGCAGAAGGAAAATGTTCTGACTGAGCTGTTGGAGGGTATTCGGATTCGTTGTATCAAGGAGGATTCCGCCGGCAACCTGTGGCTGTGCAGCTACAGTGAGTTTGGCTTGATTTGTTATGATGGCGATGGCACCTATCGGATTTATAACAAAGAATCGGGACTGCAATCAGACCGTATCCGTACGGTGACAGAACTGGCGGACGGCACGATTGCGGTGGCGACTAACGGCGGGCTCAGTCTGATAAAGGACGGAAGCGTTATAGGTACTTATGACGAGGAAGACGGAATCAGCAACACGGAAATTCTGACAATCTGCGAGGGTGATGACGGCAAGTTATATTTGGGCAGCGATGGCAATGGAATTTATGTGGTGGACGACGGTGAAGTATACAATCTGGGAATGAAGGATGGTCTGCGTTCAGAAATTATTCTTCGGATTAAGAAGGATGTGAAACGTTCCCTGTACTGGATTATCACCAGCAATTCCATATCCTACATGAAAGACGGACAGATTTACACATTATCCCATTTTCCATATTCCAATAACTTTGATATGTATTTCGATGAGAGCGGCGGTATTTGGGTTTTGGGGAGCAGCGGTATCTATGTGCTGAACGGAGAACAGATGCTTCGGGATGAGGAATCGGAATATTTGTTTTATGATATGAGCTGTGGTCTGCCCTGTGTGGCGACTGCCAATTCAAGAAGCTACCTTTCCGAAGACGGCGATTTGTATATTTCAGGTGCAAGAGGTGTGAGCTGTATCAATATCAATGAGAAACAGACGGCGGACGAGGCGATAAAGCTGTCTGTGCCGTTTGTGGATGTGGACGGTGAGCTGATGCCGCTGCGGGATGGAGAGGTATTGCGGATTCCTGCTGACTGCATGAGACTTACCATACATGCCTATGCCTTTACCTATTCCCTGCAGAATCCGCGGCTGAATTATTATCTGGAAGGCTTTGATAAGGAGCCGGCATCGGTGTCCCGGCAGGAGCTGCAGCCGGTCAGTTATACCAATCTGGGCGGTGGAAAGTACATATTTCATTTTTCGGTTATCGACACCATGACGGGCAGAGAGGTGAATACCATTTCTGTGACGCTTATCAAAGAAAAGCGGATTTATGAAAACGGATTGTTTTGGATTCTGCTTGTTCTGGCGGCGGCGCTCTTGATTTCGGTGATTGCTGTTGTTTATACCCGTAACAAAACCGGAAAGCTGGTAAAGAAGCAGAAAGAAAACAGAATCTTTATCAATCAGATGATTCAGGCGTTTGCTACCTGCATCGACTTAAAAGATAAATATACAAAGGGACATTCTTTTCGGGTAGCAAGATATGCGGCGATGCTGGCGGAGAAAATGGGTTATGACAAAAATGAGGTTTCTAATATTTATGATATTGCCCTGCTGCATGATATCGGAAAAATTACGATACCCGATGAAATTTTAAATAAACCGGAGGAATTGACGGAAGAAGAATATGCAGTGATGAAGCAGCATGCCCAAAACGGCTATGATATTTTGAAAAAGATTGAAATTTCGCCGGAATTGTCATTAGGAGCCGGTTACCATCACGAGCGGATGGACGGACAGGGATACCCTTTTGGCAAAAAGGAAGAAGAGATTCCCAAAATCGCACAGATTATTGCGGTGGCGGATACGTTCGATACCATGAATTCCACGAGACCATACCGTCAGCGGATGAAAATGGAGGATATTCTTGCAGAACTTAAGAGAATTGCAGGAACACAGCTCAACACGGAGATTGTGCAGCTTATGATTGCGCTGATTGAAAGCGGGGAGATTGACGGAAAGGCAAAAGGGTAAATTTTCAGAAGGTTTCATGAAAAGAGGGCTGTCGCAATAAGGATTGTATATATTTTGGCGCGACAGCCCTGACAGAATACATTACTTCTTGAATAAAGTGCTCAAAATACCGCGTCCAAGGGAGGCTCCTACGTTGCCTCCCAGTTTTTTGCCGAATTTTCCGCCGATGGAGGAGCCTAAGGTGTTGCCGAGCTCCCGCCCTATAGTGCCGGCAGCGCTGCTTGCAACGCTCTTGGCAGCGGATTTTATCTGTTTGTTTTTGGCGGCTTCTTTCTTTTCGGCTTCTTTTTTGGCGGCGGCTTCTTCTCTCAGACGCTGCTTTTCAGCTGCAGCCGCTTCTTTTGCAGCCTGCTCATTTTCTGCGTCCGCAATGAATTTGCGCTGCAGGAATTCGTAAGCGGAATCCCTATCTTGTGTCTGTGAATAGCGGACATACAACAGGTGGTTCTGAATCTGTCTTTCCCGCTCTCCGTCGTCTATGGTACTCATCAGGCTTTGCGGAGGGAGAATGGTACATTTTTCTACCATGGTCGGGATACCGCTTTCATCCAGAACGGACACCAGCGCTTCTCCGATACCGAGCTGCAGCAGGGTGTCATAGGTATCAAATGCAGGATTTTCGCGGAAGGACTGTGCACATGCTTTTGCTGCCTTTTGCTCGGAAGGCGTGTAGGCGTGCAGGGCATGCTGGATTTTATTGCCGAGCTGACTCAGTACGCCGTTGGGGATATCCTTCGGGTTTTGCGTGATAAAATAAATACCTACGCCTTTGGAGCGGATAAGCTTGACTACCTGTTCCACCTTTCCCAAAAGCTCCTTGGAGGCATTGTCAAATAAAAGGTGCGCTTCATCGAAGAAGAATACCATACGGGGTTTTTCTAAGTCGCCTGCTTCGGGCAGGGTTTCGAACAGCTCGGACATCAGCCAGAGCATAAATGTGGAGTACATGGTCGGATTGTTTATCAGCCTTTGGCAGTCTAAAATATGTACCATGCCGCGCCCGCTTGTGTCCGTAGAAAACCAGTCGCTGATATTGAGCGCCGGCTCTCCGAAAAACAGCTCTCCGCCTTCGCTCTCTAAAGCGGTCAAGGCTCTTGTGATGGCGCCGAGGCTGGCAGTGGAGATATTGCCGTAGCGCAGGGTATACTCTTTGGCATTTTCCCCTACATACTGCAGCATGGACCGTAAGTCCTTGGTATCAATAAGCAGAAGCTCTTCGTCGTCCGCAATCTTAAAAGCAATGGACAAAATAGAGGTCTGTGTATCGTTCAGTCCCATGATTTTGGCAAGGAGCAAGGGCCCCATTTCAGAAATGGTAGTTCTTAAAGGCAGTCCTTTTTCTCCGTAAATATCCCAAAAGGTAGTCGGGCAGCCGCAAAAGCAGAAGCCTTCCTCCATCAGTCCCAACGCATCAATTCGTTGTGCAAGGCTTTCATTTTCCACGCCGTCCTTACAAATACCGGATAAATCGCCCTTGACGTCGGCGAGGAAAACCGGCACGCCGCAGTTACTGAAGGATTCTGCCAGTACCTTCAGGGAAACGGTCTTTCCGGTTCCGGTTGCTCCGGCTATCATGCCGTGGCGGTTTGCCATTTTGGGGTAAATATGTACTTTTTTGCTGCCTGCGCTTCCAATCCAGATTTTATTGTCCTGATACATAGCATCCTCTCATTCTGCCGTCGGGCGGCTTATTTTTCAAATGTATTTATCTGTATTGTATAATGTATGCCTGCAATTTTCAAGAAAATCCCTAAGTTGTTTTAGTCCAAAAAGCAAAAGCAGGGGAAAAACGACTGCCGCGAGAATTCCGATTTTCAAATCGTCGTCAAAGGCTCCTGATACAAAGCCGACAAAAGTAGGACCGCCCATGCATCCCAAATCACCTGCAAGGGCAAGAAAGGCAAACATGGCAGTACCGCCGCCGCGTATATTTGCGGCCGCCATGCTGAAGGTGCCGGGCCAGAGTATGCCCACCGAAAGACCGCATATGCCGCAGCCCAAAAGCCCAAAGACGGGATGGGGAGACAGGGAGATAATCAGGTAGGAGCCAAGGCAGAGAAAGCCGCTGAAGCGCATAAATTTGTTCAGGTTCATTTTATCTCCCCATTTGCCGTAAATCAGTCTTGCCGCTCCCATCAGAATGGCAAAAAGCATGGGACCAGCCAAATCGCCGGCGGTTTTGCTGATGCCCAATCCCTTTTCGGCAAAAGTGGATGCCCACTGGCTGACTGCCTGTTCGCAGGCGCCGGCGCAGAGCATAAGAAGCATCAGAATCCAGAAAAGCCTCTGCGTCACGAGATTTTTAACGGGAAGGCTGTTTTCTTCGCCGTCGCCTGCCTCTGGAAAGGGAGCCTTGAGAAACAAAATGAAATTGAGAATGGGAAAAAGCGCCCATATAATCGTTAAAATTTTCCAGTTTTCAATGCCAAAAAGCTTAAAAAACAAGGTGGAGAGAAGCACTACGCTGACATGCCCCCAGCAGTAGAAAGAATGGAGCAGGCTCATCGCCTTTTCTTTATGGTCCGTGGGGCAGTTTTCCACAATGGGACTTGCCAGAACCTCCAAAAGCCCGCCGCCTACGGCATATACCATAATGGAAAGCAAAAGCCCGGCAAAGGCGCTGGGGAGTACTTCAGGCAGGATAGTCATAAACAAAAGTCCTGCTGCACAAAAAACGTGGGCTGTCAGCATAGAGCGCTGATAACCGATTTTATCAATAAAGCCCGCGGACAGCAGGTCTATCATAAGCTGTATGCCAAAGTTAAAGGTGACAAGCAGCGTAATCTGCGACAGGGGAATATCGTAGGTGCTCTGAAAGGTCAAAAACAGAAGCGGTGCAAAATTATTGATAATTGCCTGTATGATGTAGGCAGTAAAGCAGGAAAAAAGGGTTTTGTTATAATTTTTTGCTTGCGTCATAAAATACGCCTCCGATGTCATCCGGTTTCGTCCGGTGCGGTAATATCTCTTGCGAGATTATACCATATTTTTCTATGTTTTCAAGAGAAACTGTGATACAATAGCGAAAAGGGAGGGGAGAGGCTATTATGGAAACAGTTATGTTAGGAAGAAGCGGGCTGCAGGTCTGCAAGAACGGATTCGGAGCGCTGCCCATACAGAGAATCAGCAAAAAGGAAGCGGTTTACCTTTTACAGAAGGCGTTCGACAACGGATTTGATTATTTTGACACGGCGCGCTGGTATACGGACAGCGAGGAGAAGCTGGGAGAGGCGTTTGCCCGCGTAAGGGATAAAATTGTTATCAGCACCAAGACCGGCGCGGAGGATGCGGAGCAGTTCTGGAAGGATTTGGATACCAGCCTGACGCTGCTAAAAACAGACTATATTGATATTTATCAGTTTCATAATCCGGCATTCTGTCCCAGGCCGGGGGATGGAACAGGGCTGTATGAGGCAATGGAAAAAGCGGTGCGTCAGGGCAAAATCCGTCATATCGGTATCACAAACCACAGACTTTCGGTAGCAAAGGAGGCAGTTGTCTCGGGATTGTATGAAACGCTGCAGTTTCCGTTTTCTTATCTTGCCTCTGAGGAGGAAGTGAAGCTTGTGGAAGCGTGCCGGAAGGAAAACATGGGATTTATTGCTATGAAGGCATTGTCGGGCGGCTTGATTACGGATGCGGCGGCGGCTTACGCCTATCTCGCACAGTTTGACAATGTGGCTCCTATCTGGGGGATACAGCGGGAGAGCGAGCTGGACGCATTTATCTCCTGCCAGAAAAACCCGCCTACGATGACAGAGGAGATACTGCAAAAAATAGAGCAGGATAAAGCACAGCTTTCCGGGGACTTCTGCAGGGGATGCGGATATTGTATGCCATGTCCGGCGGGCATTGAAATCAACAACTGCGCGCGTATGAGCCTGCTTTTGCGCCGCGCTCCGCAGAAAGGCTATTTGAGCGCTGAGTGGCAGGAAAAAATGAAAAAAATAGAGAACTGCATACATTGTAATCAATGCAGGAAAAAGTGTCCCTACGGACTGGATACGCCGAAGCTGCTTGCGAAGAATTATGAAGATTATATAAGCTTTGCAGAGCGGGAGGATGTACAAAAGTAAGGCTAAAAGAACGAAAATGCTGACAGGAGCCGGCAAAGGTGGTATGATGATAAAGGCAAGGTCGTCCGGGGGAGAAAAAGAATGAGCGATTTTAAGAATTTTGACAGTACGTTAACAGAGTACATATTATCTATACCGGATAGGGGGAGTACAGGGGGTGCGGAGCAGTTCTGTAAAGCAGACTCCGCCAAGTGGATTATAGATGAGATGCCAGGCGGCTTTTTTATTTACCGCGCAGATGAAAAAGAAGAAATTGTGTATGCCAACAAAGCGCTTTTCCGTATTTTTGGCTGTGAGACGGAGGAGGAGTTCAGGGCTTTGACGGGAGGCACCTTTCAGGGTATGGTGTATGCCGGAGACTATCAGGCGGTGGAGCAAAGCATCAAAGAGCAGATTGCGCAAAGTAAGTATGACTTGGACTATGTGGAATACCGCATTCTTGACAAAAAGGGAGAAATACGCTGGCTTGAGGACTATGGACACTTTATCCGCAATGAAGTGATGGGTGATTTGTTCTATGTATTTGTGGGGGATGCCACAGAAAAAAGGAAGATTCAGCGGGAAAAGCTGCGGACCATCAATGAAGAATACCTGCGGCGGTTAGCCATGATAGAAGGGCTTACGTTGGATTTTGATTCTGTTTTTTACGCAGATTTGGATCAGAATCAGATACAGGCATATCGGATAAGCTATCGTTTTGCCCCTAAGTTTCAGGACGAGTATCAGATACAGGAATATAAAGGGTTTGACAAGGAATATCTGGATCTATGGGTGCTTCCGGAAGACAGGGAAAAGGTGGCAAGGGCGGTGACGCCGGAATATATTCGTGAGCGGCTTTCGGAAAACAGAAGGTTCCGCCTCAATTATCGTACGCTCAATCATGGCGTAATAGAATACCTGCAGCTTTGCATCATCAATGTAGGAAGCGAGGAGCATGTTTCGCAGATTATTCTGGGATACCGCAGCGTCAATGAAGAGATTCGGCATGAGATGGAGCAGAACCGAATACTCTGTGAAGCGTTAGAGCAGTCAAAGTCTGCCAATATTGCGAAAAATTCTTTTCTCTCCAATATGTCCCATGATATCAGAACGCCGATGAACGCTATTATCGGTTTTACGACACTTGCACAAAAAAGTCTGGAGGATGCAGGCAAGGTGAAAGGCTGCTTGGATATGATAGAAGCCTCCGGCAATCAGCTTCTCAGGCTTTTGAATGATGTGCTGGAGATATCCCGAATGGAATCGGGGGCGGTTCAGGTAGTGGAGGAAGTGAGCAGCCTGCCGGAGATTGTGCAGGAGGTACAGCGCGCCATCCTTGCCCGTGCATCGGCAAAGGACATTGCATTTTCAATGGATGTATCAGGTCTAAAACATACGCAGGTCTATACGGATGCGCAAAAGCTGAAGCAGATATTGGTGCGGCTGTGCAGGAATGCGGTTAAGTATACCGAAGCGGGCGGCAGGGTCGAGATAAAGGCAGAGGAACTGCGGGAACTGCAAAATGGCCTGGCGGCATATCAGTTTACGGTGACGGACAACGGCATCGGAATCAGTGAAAGCTTTATGCAGCATATGTATGAGCCGTTTGAGCGGCAGCGCAATACAACTTTAAGCGGCATATACGGTACGGGTCTGGGACTGACGATTATCAAAAATCTGGTTGATATGATGGGAGGGACCATAGACGTACAAAGCACGGAGGGAAAAGGAAGCTGCTTTACCGTAACCTTTCATTTCAGAATAAAGGAGGGGCAGCAATGCAGTTTCATGGAAGAGTCTGTCACGCCAAGGATGAAGGAACAGAAGAAGCTGCTCTTGGTGGAGGACAATGAAATCAATCTGGAGATAGAAGTGGAATTGCTTCAGGATGCGGGATTTTTGGTGGATACCGCGGTAAACGGCGCGATTGGTGTGGAGAAGGTAAAGCAGTCAAAACCCGGAGAATATGCGCTGGTACTGATGGATATCCAAATGCCGGTTATGGATGGATATCAGGCGGCAAGAGCTATCAGGGCACTGGACAATCCGGCGCTTTCCGGGATTCCGATTGCCGCTCTTTCTGCCAACACTTTTGAGGAAGACAGAAGAATGTCGAAGGAGAGCGGTATGAACGAACATCTGGCAAAGCCCGTCAATATGCCCCAGTTGCTAGAGTTTATTGAGAAGGTAACTGAAGGAGGAGGCTCTTGTTAAATCGTCGTCTTGGCATTGTATATGTACTGATGAAAAAGAAAAGTGTAACGGCGGCAGAGCTTGCAGCGCGTTATGAGGTATCGGTGCGGACAATTTACCGCGACATAGAAGCGCTCAGTATGATTGGGGTGCCAATATACGCCAGAAAGGGGAAAAATGGCGGTATCAGTCTGATGGAGCAGTTTGTGCTGGACAGGCTGATGGTGACGGAGGAGGAGCAGAAACAGATACTGGCGGCGCTTAAGAGTTTGGAAGAGGTCGGAGCAGGAAGGGAGCAGGATACTTTTAAAAGGCTGGGGGATTTTTTTAAAGTGCAGCCGCCCAACTGGATAGCGATTGATTTTTCAGACTGGAGCGGTAAGCATCAGGCACTTTTCGAGGACGTCAGGCGCGCTATTTTAGAGAATAGGGTGCTTTGTTTTGATTATTACGGCCAGAACGGGGAGATGAGCCAAAGGACGGTGGAGCCGGTGCAGCTTTTATTTAAAGAGTACACGTGGTATCTCCGTGCTTTTTGCAGAGACAGGAATGCTATGCGGCTTTTTAAGCTTCTGCGGATGAAAAGAATAGAAGTACGCCCAGAGAGCTTTGCTTTGGAGGCAGAGCGGCATGAGGAAGCAGAGCCATATGAGGAGGCAGAGCCGCACGAAAAGCTGCGGGCTGATGACGCCGTAAAAGCAGTTGACAGGGAGGCAGATAAGGCGTCAGTATTGGAAGTTCACATTGCGAAGTCGGAGGCTTACCGTGTTTACGACCGTTTTGAAGAAGAAGAAATCACTGTTTTGGAGGATGGCAGTTTCTTGATAAAGCTGGACTGGATACGGGATGACTGGCTTTGGGGACTGCTTCTTTCTTTTGGCAGCGCCGCGGAGGTAATCGCGCCAAAGGAGGCAAGGGAAGAGATGTATGGGCGTATTAGGAAAATGGCGGCAGTTTACGAAAAATAAATTTTTTTAAAAGTAAATATGACAAACAGATGTCAGATTAAGAATGTTATACTAATCCTGTCATGAAAAATAACAGTGATGTGTACCTAAAATGGGTATATCACGGAAAAACGGAGGATTGGTTTATGGAACAAAAGATTTGTCAAAGCTGTGGAATGCCGATGCTTGAAGAGCAATATGGAACGGAAGCGGACGGAAGCCATAATGAATCTTATTGCTGCTACTGCTACAAGGATGGCGCGTTTGCGCAGGAGTGCACATTGGAGGAAATGGTGGATTTCTGCGCGCCTTTTGAAGTAGAGGGCGGCAGAAGCAAAACCATTGAGGAGGCAAAGGTGATGCTGATGGGGTATTTTCCTACGCTGGAGCGTTGGAAGGCGGAAAAAGCATAAGGCAGATGAATCTTTGTGGAGAATTTGCGCAGCAATATAATAAGAAGTGCAGGCAGGAGGAGCGGACATGATTGAAATACCGGAAAGCTTGGTGTTGGCGGAACAGTTGAATCAGACTGTAAGAGGCAAAAAAATTGTATCTGTGGAGACGGAGCACACGGAGCATAAATTTGCATGGTATGAGGGAGAGCCTCAGGCGTATGATGAAAAAATGGGGGGGCAGGTAATAGGAAACTGCACCGGCATCGGCAGTATGGTGGAGATAGAAGTAGGAGAGTATTCCTTTGTGGTGGGGGACGGTACAAATCTCCGCTATTATGCTGCAGGAGAAAAGCTGCCGGAGCGGTATCAGACAAGCATCACCTTTGAAGATGGCAGTTCTTTGCTTTGTACGGTGCAGATGTATGGCACCATGTTTCTGATTCGGCCTCAAAAGTATGAGAATCCTTATTATTTGGCAGCGAAGAAAAAGCCCATGCCGGGGAGTGCTGAGTTTGACTATCCGTACTTCTGCTCGCTGCTGCAGGAGACAAGTCCTAAAATGTCTGCCAAAGCGTTTTTGGCAACCGAGCAGCGTATTCCGGGACTGGGAAACGGTGTTCTGCAGGATATTCTGCTGGAATCGGGGATTCACCCAAAGAGAAAGCTTTTATCCTTACAAGAGGAGGACTGCAGGCGTCTCTATGACACTACGGTGCGGCTGTTACAGGAGATGAAAGATGCGGGCGGACGGGATACAGAAAAAAACCTGTTTGGGGAAGCGGGCGGCTATGTGACAAAGCTGAGCCGCAAAAACATAGGCTACTGCCCCCAGTGCGGCGGTCCTGTCACAAAAATGGCATATCTGGGCGGTTCGGTATATTTTTGCAGCGCCTGCCAGCCGCTTGCCTGAAAGGGAGCTGCACTAAAGCTTTTGAAAGATATTTCTTGCCTTAACAGCGATTGTCAGTGACACGATACCGGAAAATAAAACGACGGCATATTCAAATCCTTTACAAATTTCAAACAGGATACCATATAAGGCATTGCCCAACGGCTGTGCACACATAGAAACCGTAAGAATGACGGCAATGATTTTTCCTATCAAATTTTGAGGAGTTTCCGTTTGAATAAAGGACATCATCTGCACGGTGAAAATGGTTGAAAATACCATAATTGCAAAGCAGCATATGGTTATGATGATGTAATTTATAATTCCGGAGGAGAACAATATCAAAGCAGTACTGATGGGAAACACGCATATCGCACAAGCGATTATCAGTCTGCCGGATTTTTGAATTACCAGTTTGTTTGCAAAAATGCCCGAGAGGATACCGCCTGTCAATCCGCCTGCCGCCAATGCGCCTTCTGCAAACCCATAGAGCTTGTTTGCCCATGAAGCCTCTAAATGCAGCACTTCCGTTACCAGATAGGGCAGCGCGACAATAATCATTGCAGACAAAAACAAATTTATTCCGCAGACCACAAGAAGGCCTTTCCCGATGACAGGCTTCTCCTTCTGGATAAAGTGAATGCTTTCTGCAAAATCTTTTTTCGCCGTCGTTAGGATTCCGCCATTTGAAGTCTGTTTTTGAAAGGGTATTTTGATGAAAATCTCCATAATGGCAGACAAGGTAAAGCATGTCATGCAAACCCACAATACGGGTTTTAATCCATAAGTACTGTATAAAATACCTCCAAGTACGGGACCCATCAGGGAGGAAAAAGAGCTTATGGTATTGATAATGGAATTTGCCGCCATAAAAGATTGCTGATTAACCAATGCAGGGATGCTTGCCTGCACGGACGGCTGATAGGCGCCCGCAATGCCATATAAGAGCATCATCGTAACCGTCAGAAGGAGAATGAGATTTACTTCGTTCATGAGCAGGGAAAACGTCACAATGACTGCCGCTGTAAAGAAGTCCAGTATTACCATGACATTTCTTTTATTTACCCTGTCCGCAACGATGCCGCCTACGGGCGACAACAGGATAGCGGGGATAAAGGCGCATGCCGTAACCGTTCCGTAAAGAGCGGAGGAACCTGTCAGATTCAACAAGTATAATGGCAGCGCAAATCGGATGGCAGCATTGCCAAACAATGAAATAATCTGTCCGATGACAACAAGCGTAAAATCCTTTGAAAATAATTTTTGATTCATTTTAAAACCTCCTGAAAAAGCCGTGAAGCGGGCTTTTAGCGTTTGCTTTTTTGATAGATAGCGGTCAGTTCCTTAAGTCTTTCCAGCATTTCATCGTCTACAATATCCAGCCCAAAACCTTGCAGCATTTGAGAGAATATCATAAACTTGCGATAGGATTCTTCCTCAGTGCTGTCAAATATCATGGGATTCATCCAGACATTTGCGGTAAGTAAAATCAATTCTGCTAATTGTTCGGGATACTCTGTTTCAATGGAACCATCGGAAATACCTTGCTTGATAATCGGCAGAATATAGTTTGGCGCCGCTTCTTCCATGGTGTCATGCAAAAGACTAAAAAGCAGCTTTGCGTTATTATGAAAATCAGGGGCTACCGTAAAAATATCATTTTGTACGGGGCGGTTGATGGATTCTTTAAAAATGGTTTTTAGTTTTTCTTTGCCGCTTAGGTCAGAGCGGTCACGGACAGCGGCAAGCATTTGATTCGATTCAGCCGTCATTCGATCCGTAACAGCGACTAAAATATCCTCCTTCGACTTAAAGTGATGGTAGATAGCGCCTTTGCTCAGACCGCCTAAATGCGCAATGATATCTTGAATAGAAGTATGTTCATACCCTTTTTCCATAAATAAACGAAAGGCAACATCTAATATCAAATTGACTGTTTTTTCCGGATGCTTATTTCTTGCCATGGTTTTAGTTCCTTTCTGATTTTAGTAGGTAATTGCGAAACTCTCATTTTGAGGTTCCGAATTGCCATAATCACAACGTTTCACAAATATATAATACCGTCCGTAGGTATTATATTAACATACCAACAGTATGTTTGTCAAGGCATGAAAGAAAAGACTGCTGCACCGCAAAATAGAAAGCGATATCAGCCAATTGAAATTTTTCTTATATTTAAGGTAAAATAAAGTGAAGTAATTTGCTATACCAAGGCATAATTTGCATGACAAAATATGCATTGCAGATTTGGAGGAATATCAAAATGAATGATGCAGGTGAAAGAAGGGTAATTTCATTTCATGAAAACTGGCGGTTTATGCGGCTTACGCAAAAAAATGGTCTTGCGGGACTTGCTTTTGAAATGCCGGAGTTTGACGACAGCGCATGGGAGAAAATTACGCTGCCCCATACATGGAATAGCGTTGACGGTGTGGACGGCGCAGCGGGTGCCGGCGAGGAAAGGGAGGGCTATTATCGCGGCCTTGGGGGATACAGAAAGACGGCTTATTTTTCTCAAAGCGAGTATGAAGGAAAGTCGGTTTTTATTGAATTTGAAGGTGCAAACACCGTTACGGAGCTTTATGTAAATGGCTGCTTTGCGGGCAGGCACGAGGGCGGATACTCGGCTTTCCGGTTTGATATTACGCGGATTATCAGACTTGACGGGGAAAATGTTTTTGCCGTCAGGGTAGACAATGCGCCAACCAGTCATATTGCACCAATAACAAATCAAGGTGATTTCACAAAAATGGGCGGTATATACCGTGATGTAAATATAATCGCAGTAGAGCCTGTGCATATTGACCTGACGGATTTTGGCGCCCCGGGAATTTATATTACTCCGAAAAATATCTTGGAAAGCTGTGCTGATGTGGATATTCTCATAAAATTGGCAAATGACAGTACAGAAGAAAAAACAGGAAACGTTGCGGTAAATATTTTGGATATGAGTGGAAGCACGGTTATCTCTGCAGACAACAGCGTTCGTATTTTGGCAAGGGACAAGGCGCAGATGGAGTTTACGCTGCAGGTGGCGGATGCGGTTTTGTGGAATGGCATTGAAAATCCGTATCTGTATACTGCGGAAATCATTGTGAGTATAGAGGGAAAAGTCTGCGATGCCGACAGGCAGGATTTTGGAATACGAACATACCATATAGATTCCGAAAGGGGATTTTTTCTAAACGGAAAGTATCTTGACTTGCATGGTGTAAACTATCATCAGGACAGCTTTGAGAATGGCTGGGCAATGACCGATGGACAGCGGGAACGTGATTACAAAATGATTCGTGAAATGGGTTGTACGTCAGTAAGAATGGCGCATTATCAGCATGATAGGTATGAATATGCGTTATGTGACAGACTGGGACTCACTGTCTGGACGGAGATAGGGATTGTCAACAAGATGTCCGCAGACGAAACGGACGGGCTTGCAGTTGCAGAAGGCTTTGCGGAAAATGCAGGGCAGCAGCTTACGGAGCTTATTCGTCAAAATTATAATCACCCTTGTGTAATTGTCTGGGGGATTTCGAACGAACTTTATCAGATGACGGAGGAAATTTACTCCATATATACCGCGCTGAACAAGCTTGCGAAAAAGGAGGACAAAACCCGTCTTACAGCGTTCGCAGATGCACAGTTTTGGGGAAAATTTTTAGAGCTTCCTACGGATGTCGTAGGGTACAACCGGTATTTTGGATGGTATCAGGATGCAGGGGCTGCCGATAAATTCGGACCGTGGCTTGATTGGTATCATGAGACCAAGGAGCGCCGTCCGATATGTGTTTCAGAATATGGCGGCGGTGCAGCAACATCCCAGTTTAAGGACAATATTGACTGGCAGAAGGATATTGACCCATGGGGTGAAAGGCATTATCAGAATTACCAGTCAGAAATGCATGAAAAGATATGGGCACAGTTTGCAGAGCGCCCATACCTTTGGGGGAAGTATATTTGGTGCATGTTTGATTTTGCTTCCGACGGACGAAACGAGGGAGATACGAAGGGGCAGAATGACAAAGGACTTGCGACCAGAGAACGTATACCGAAGGATGCTTATTACTTTTACAAATCCATCTGGAACGCTGTTCCTATGGTGCACCTTACGGAAAAGGGGTTTCGGATGAGGAACAGCGCGATTTGGCGGGTAAAAGCTTATTCCAATGCAGATAGTGCGGAGCTGTTTGTGAATGGCGTTTCCCAAGGGAAAATAAATCATTCCGGCATGGATACCCCATACGCGTCTGTCTTTGTATGGGAAAATGTTGTAATGATAAAGGGCGAAGAAAACGAAATTCTTGTGCGGGCATTTTGTGCAGATGGAACCACTTTAGCGGACAGGGCGTTTTGGAGAGGCATCTGAGTCAAAAGCTGCAGCAGTTTTTCATTTTTGTAACGTTTTTTGATAAAATGATTATTATCAAGCTTGGGAGCCACCGTTCTCACACTTGAGAGCCACTTTAAACACTATATGTAGTATTGTTATAAATGGCATGACTGTTACCGCAGCCATGCCATTGCTATCATAAATATATGATGTTATCTTAAGGAATCAATTACAGCTTTTGCCTTTTGGGAATCATATAGTTTTCTTAAATTGTTATCTGTTGTTGGTATTGCATAAGAATTAAGAATGATTCTATCCATGATCGAATCTGCTTGTGTTCCTCCGCCCAGTCTCTTATGCCAGTCCTCCACATCGTACTGCCCCACAAAAATCGTTGGACTGTTTCCGTATCTCTGTTCTATGAGTTCATATATAAACTTCGATTCCCTCTCGTTAATTTTATAGTTCAACCATTTAAGACGATTTCTCCATGTTTTGGATGAGCGATAACTCCGGTTTTCAGGTTATCACATACAATCTTTACAGGAGAGCCTTCAAAGAATTCAAGCATATGTACATTACAATACAACCAGTCAGGCTGATTCATAGACGCTGCAGCTTCAACGTATGTATACTGACTATACGGAAATTTACTCTTGTTTTCTTAAACATAAAGAAAACCTCCTTAAAAATGTATTTGAAAGATAAAATCTTTCATGAAACACAGTTTAAAGGAAGCTAAGGTGCTGTATCAATCTCTTCTATTCATAACCCTATATATAGTGGTGGCTCCCAAGCTTGATAATAATCACTCCACAGTATATTGCGTCAATTTTCCAGCTTTCTTCTGAGTGTTTCATAATAAAACGATACTTTTGAAAATAGCTGTGAAAATAAGGTGGTTTGTTGATGAAACCCTCTGTCACATATCGAGTGTCAGGGTCAGTCATATCGTAGGGAACAGCACTATCATCGGGCAACAGCTCGATAGTAGCTTTATCAGCACTTTTCATGGTAAATACAATGGTACAGCCAGTATGCAGACAGTTGAAAAAAAGATGGATAATACTTACCATGAAGACAGTCACGGCGTTGAGCCAGCATTTCTAATGTGCAGTGCGGGTCTATGAGTTGGCAATAGAGCTTTTTGAATTTTTCTTTTAACTCCTGATCGTCAGTGATTTCCTCCCGAATGCCGTCCTTGAAGCTAATGCCCCGTCCTTTCTGATGAAGCCGTCTTTGCTGGACGAAATACTGATCTTCCAAACGGCCAAGTTCTTCCAAAAACTTCGTTAGCTGAGAAAGAATTTCGTCTACTGTTGGGCGAAACTTTTCAGGGGTATTAGCCAAATCAAGTTTGGCTGCGTCTGTCATGGTGATTCTTCTCCTTTAAATTACAATTTTATTCTTTAAGAACAAATCAGAAATTTACAGAAATACCGGAATATCATTTATGTATCATCATCTTGCAAATTTAAAATTTCATTTTCATATTTTCTGATGCGTTTTATTTCTTCACGTACTTCGGTCAAAGCAAAGCCCAAAAGATTTGAACCATTCCATTTTTCGGGATGATACGCATTTTCGTTGTTAGCATCTATACCTATTCCCCATATCATATCAAGGGGGCTTGCCTCGACAAGGATACTCTCACCTGTTGATAAGAGAACTTGCCTGAGTTGTTTATTTTGTGAGAATTTATAATAATTCCCTGTAAGAACAATGTGATATTTTACTTCATTCCATATATTCTCATCAAAGTTTTTTACTTTCCGTCCAAGCCCCTTTATCTTATCCTGCATGGTTTCGTCCATGATTTGCCTTGCAATTTCTTCATCTCCGAAAATACGTGCTTTTTCCGCCATCATATACTGTTCCATACAACAATATCGAAGATGATTTACCCGAAAATCAGCCTTATACCATTGACTGAAACATTCTTTTCCAACGCTTCTGCCTCTATTTCGATATCCCCAAAAACAGATGATAGGTCTTTCTAATCCTGCTTTCCTTTCTTCGATAAGCGTATCAACACTGTAACCCCTTATTTTCTTCCATTTTCTTATGTGATAATTGTTATAGGTACAAATTTCATACATCATTATATTCCACAAAAGCGGCTTGGGAAACTTTTCTTCAAATTCTTTCTTTTCTTCTTTTGAAAGCGCATAAAACCAGTCATAAAATTCTTCCGCATATGCCTCACCATACCCCATACGCCAGCCTATGCTGGATTCAGATATTTCGGGATACTTAATCCATAAAGGTGCCATATATTTTTTATCTATCATTAAAATCCTCCGTCAAATTCCGATTTGTTACTGCGTTCAGTTTATCACATTTATAGAACATCTACAAGATTCCGTGTATGAAAAAGCAAAAAGAATGAATTCTTCACTTGACAATGTGGAAAAGATTTGCTTCCTTTGTATGAGGATGAGGTTTGCTGTGAGGAGAGCAGTAAGCTGGTGGAGGCGCATCTGGCAGAGTGTAAGGACTGCAAAGCTTTGCTGGAAAAGTTTAGGGTTCCGGAAAAAGTGCTGCTTCCTGAGAAAGAACTTTCTTTTGCAGAGGAAGAAAAAAGTGTCCGAAAAAGCTTTCGTAAGCTGAAGCGCCGCTGGCTGCTTTCGCTTGCAGCAATGCTTCTGGTGACTCCCCTTATTTACGTCTGCGTTATGATATACCATGAGTATAAGGGAGAGGGTATCTGCTTTACGAATTTGGATGAAATCCTGATGTGCGGCAGGTTTTTTTAGCTGTTGGAAGAAAGAAAATATGAAGAGGCTGCTGAAATGATTGATTTTGGCAGCGGATACCAAAGTATACAGGAGTTTATGGAAGGCGATATTGAAGAAGCGGATAGGGCATGGTATGATAAGTATTATGGTTATACATCAGGCATGCCGGAGGAAGAATATATACAAAAGCAGCAGGCTGTTTTTGTAAAATTTATGGAAGAAAACCAGGTGCTGATTCAGCGGGCGAGATACAGCGACGCGTACAGGACGAATACGGAATGGGTAATAGAATATACTGTGACGGAAAACGTGGTGAACAGCGGCCTTGACAGGCATGATTTGAACCCGCCCAGCTTTTTAGATATATTTTTCCGAAAATTTGAATAGGAAAGAGGAGGAAAGACAGATGCTTACGATAGGAGCGCATATGTCGGTTGCCAAAGGATATGCCCGTATGGGCAGGGAAGCTTTGGAGATAGGCGCCAATACGCTGCAGTTTTTTGCAAGGAATCCCCGCGGTGCAAAAGCGCGGGCATTAGATGAGCGGGACCTAAAGGCCTTTGCCGGTCTGTTCGGGGAGAACGGACTGTGCCGCGTGGTTGCGCACGCGCCATACACGATGAATGCCTGCTCGCCGGACGAGCATCTGCGGGAGCTTGCCGCAGAGATGATGGCAGGTGATTTGAAGGTGATGGAATATTTCCCGGGCAATTTCTATAATTTTCACCCGGGAAGCCATGTGGGGCAAGGCGTCCGCACGGCAGTTGTGCAGATAGCGGATGTGCTGAATAAGGTGCTGTATCCTGAGATGCATACTACAGTGCTGTTGGAGACGATGGCAGGTAAGGGAACGGAGGTTGGCAGAAGCTTCGAAGAACTGCGGGAGATTATTGACAGAGTGGAGCTGGCGGAAAAGGTAGGGATTTGTATGGATTCCTGTCATATGTGGGATGCCGGATATGATATTGCCGAAAATCTGGACGGCGTGCTGCAGGAGTTTGACAAGGTAATAGGGCTTTACAGGCTGAAGGCGTTTCATTTAAACGACAGTCTGAACGAGAAAGGGAGCCGCAAGGACAGGCACGCTCTTTTGGGGGAAGGAAAAATGGGAATGAAAGCCCTTATGGATATTGTAGCGCATAAAGAGCTCTGCAGTCTGCCCTTTATTTTGGAAACGCCTACGGACACGGCAGGACATGCGGCGGAGATACAAAGAGTGAAAGAGCTGTTGGGCAAATTGACAGTAAGTAACTTCAATCAGGGCTTTTGACACCCGAATCCTAATAGCGTTTGTAATCAGAATGAGTACAGGAGGGAGCATATGGGCATTTGGAATCGTTTTATGGGAAAAAGGAATGAGGAAAAGCAGGAAGAAGAGCGGGAAGCGGCTGTGCATACTGATAGCACGGGGGAGGGATACAAAAAGGTCGACGTGAATAAACCGCTGGAGAATTTCCGCTTAAACGTACTGCTCAAGGAAGCAAAGGAAAACCAGACGCAGACGGCTATGAACATGCTATTCGAAGAAATTGTGATGAATGCACATTTTTTGACGGTTATTTTCTTGTCCGGGCAGCCAAAGCCGGATGAGAGCGGCACCGCTGTTTTTCAGAAGAATACGACCATGCAGATGCCCATGATATCCAACACGGGCGGAAAGCATTTTTATCCTGTTTTTACCGATCACAATGAACTGGCAAAGTGGAAGCAGATGGAAAAACCCAATACGCTGATACTGACCTTTGACGATTATGCGGCTATGCTGGAAAAGCATGAAGCGGCTGAAGGAATTGTGATAAACCCTTTCAGCGACAATTTTGTGCTGAACCGGAAGCTGATGGCCCATTTAAAGACACAGAAGGATTTGCGCACAGGGGGCGTTTCCCGACATAAGGTGTCCAAAGATACCAAGGTGATGCTGGGGGAGCCAAAGGAATATCCGACGGAAATGGTGGAAGCGATGTGCGGACAGATGGAGAAGATGCCGGAAGTGAAGCGCGCATGGCTCAGGCTTATGGTAAAGGAGAATGTGCAGAGTTTTCTTGTGGTGGTGGATTTTACGGGAAATCGGGAGGAAGTGTTCGGCAAAATTGCAGCCGCCGCACGTGCCCGTCTCAAAGACCGGTATTTGGATATGGTGTCGTATGAGGATGGATTTGGTAAAAAGGCGGTGGAAAATGTAACGCCTTTTTATCCGGCACGGCACAGTTAATTGTGAAGGAGAAAGCAGTGGGAATGTTCTGACAAATTGCTTATGCAGTTGTTTGTCAAAAGAGCTATCAGGGGATAGTAGGAAAGAGAAGGCATTATGGATAAAACGCGTGAAGTATCCTTTCATACTTTTTTGAAAGCGATGCGTAAAGGGAAGAACATAACATTAGAAAGGCTTTGCAGGGGAATATGCTCCGTCAGTATGCTGGGGCGCATTGAAGCGGGCGAGCGTCTGCCGGAAAAAATGATTAGGGACCGGTTTATGGAAAGGCTGGGTCTGCCAAATGACTGCTTTGAAGACTATTTACAACCGGACGAGTATGCGCTGTGGCAAGGCCGCAAGGCGCTGCTTCTGGCTGTGGAAAATGGGGACTGCCAAAAAGCGGAGAGTCTGATAACGCAGTATGAGCAGGAGAACCGCCGGCAAAGCAATGTGGTAGAGAGACAATTTTATCTGGTGATGAAGGGGCTGCTTATGCAGTATCGGAATACGCCGGAGGATGAGCTGCGTACATTATGCGAAAACGCGCTGCGGCTTACCGTGCCGGAAGCTGCTTACGACAAGTGGGAGGAGCAGCTATTATCCCTGCAGGAATGGAACCTGCTTTTAGACTATATTCGTTTTGGCGGAGATATCGGCAGGATAGAGGGAGCGGAAGACGCATATGCCTATCAAAAGGCGGCATATGAGCTGATGATGGAGAAGCTTTTGGATGCCGTGACGGATGTGTACGGGCGCGTCAAAATTTTTCCCAAGGCCGTCTACTATTATGTCATGGCGCAGCCGCAGAAGGATTGGGAATGTGAAAGGCTGCTCCGTTTCTGCAGGCAGGCGGTTGCCATGCTGCGCGTCACGGGAAGAATGCACTATCTCTATGAGCTGCTGGGGCTGAAGGAAAAGCTGCTCACCGCATCCGGGGAGGAAAAGCTTTTTGACAGCGAGCTGCAGGAGCTGGCGGAAGCGCGGGAGATGAAAGGCGTTCTTGTGGCGCTGTACCCAAAATATAAGGTTCCGGAAAAAACGGAGCACTGCTGTTACCTGTATTGGCAGACGGACAACGAAAGCCTCGGGGACGTGGTAAGAAGGCGGCGCAGGATGCTGGGGCTGACGCAGGAACAGCTTTGCGAAGGGGTTTGCGGGGTCAAAACCTTGCGGAGACTGGAGCAGAACAAAACGAAGGCGCAGATGCCGGTAGTCAGGGGGCTTCTTGCAAGGCTGGGTCTGCCTTTCGAGTACCAGCGTATGCAGATTATTGCAGACAACTATGAGGCTGTCGTTTTGTTTCGGGAAATGCAAAAAGCGACAAATGCGCATGATGTGGAAAGGGTGGAAAAGCTGCTGCAGCGTCTGGAGCAGTTGATTCCCATGGAAAACATTCACAACAGGCAGGAGACGAAGCGCACGGAGGCGATAAACCGGTTTGAACAGGGAAAACTAAAGCGGGAGGAGTATGTAGAACGGATACAGGAAGCCTTGGAATACACGATTGCACTAAAGAATATAAAGAACCTGCGGGAAGGATATATGACATGCAATGAAATCGGCTGTATATACAATATTGCGACATGTGTGGATGAGAAAGAAGCAGGGATGTATTTTCAGCCCTTGTGGGAGATGTACAGACGCTATGAGGAAGAAAACGACGTCGAGGCAAACATCAGCATGTACTTGTTTATCATGAAAGGGATAGCCAGCTATCTGGGAAACGTGGGAAGGTATCGGGAATCCAACGAAATCAGCGACAGAGCCGTTGAAGAAAGCTTAAAATCCGGCAGGGGTCACATGCTGCATGATTATATATATAATAATTGCTGGAATGATATGGAATGTCAAAAGCGGGGAACCGGCACAGAAACTGCCTGCAGCGGGCAGGCAGAACTGCAGGCATGTATTGTACTCAGCCGGTTTTGGCAGGAAAAGTATTATGAAGAACACTATCGTAAGAAGATGGCAGAATGGTATGATTAGCCTTGATTTGTGGGTTTCGGAGGTGCGTCATTCGCAAAAAGGAAGACAGGACTGTTTTGTCTTTTCTTAGAGAAATCAGCAGCCTGTTTTGTGGGGAAGCAAACCGAAAACAGGATGGGAACTACGACCATAATGGCAATTAATTTGTTGTAAAAACGTTTCATATGTAACACCTCCATAGATTGATTTTTCAACATTGTAGGTGTTAAGAGGAAGAGGGACAAGGGTCAGAATTGTCAAAAAGTGGAAATTGACAATTCTGACTCTTGTGAAGAGAGGGGGATTGCAGTAATTTGGTTGTGAGTTATTTTGTACGGTGACAGAGGATAACAGATAAGTACAAAATTTCTACTTGGTTCACAATTACGGGAGCAGGGATAAAAAGGAATGGGGATATGCAAATGGGGAAAAACAAAGTATGGTACATTCTGACAGTTTTGCTGCTGATTCTTGCCGTATCGGAATTTGTCATTATTATTCTACAGAGAAACCAATTGAAAGAACAAAAGGAAACAGTGCAGGCAGAATATTCTGATATCATGATAAAGGATTTGCGTTACGGAGATAGCTTCGACATGATAAAGGTAGCGGATACAGAAGGAAACGAAGCGACATTAAAATATGGTGCGTCTCACACGGTTTTATTTTACCTGTCCTCCTCCTGCACAGGCTGCAAAGATGCGCTGCGTTTTGTGAAAAGGCTGCAGAGTGTTTTTGGTGAGGACAACCTGCAGGTGCTGCTTTTGTGGAGCGATTCCATACCGGTGTCCCTGATAGAGGAATACGGCATCGCATTAAAAAATTGTTTTAGCACAGGTGACAGTATTGTAATCAATACACCCACGCCGACAGCTTATATATTGGACAGCAAGGGCAGCATTCTATATTACAATTCAGATATCAAAATCTGTATGGAAAAGCTGTATATGCAGGCGGCGGAGGAAGGACTGGGGGAGCAGTTTCGGCTTAATGCCAGCCGCTATCTGATAGAGCATTATGAAATTTCTGATTTTGAAACACAGCAGATTATATACTTCTGCATGGAAGGCTGTCCGGACTGCGCCGCGGCGGACGATATTCTGGAAAATGATGACAGGAAGGATGAAAGAAGCCTGCACTATCTGTATGTATACAATGACGCGGAGCCGTCCCACGAGAGAGACGAATATGCACTTTTTAAGCTGGTTTATGATATTGAGTGGTATCCTTCCTTTTTAGTGCTGCAGTCGGAGGAAGAATATGAAATCATAGGTGAGATTCCTGTGGAAATGCTGATTGAGGAGCTGGACAGGCTTGCAGGTCGTTTTTGAGAAAAAGTATACTGCCTGCGGCAGGCGAAAGGAGTAATAAATTGAAGAAATGTAAGAAAATTTCTTTGTGCTTGATTTTAGTTTTGTGGCTGGCAGCCTGCGGCAAGGAGCAGGAGAAGGAAGTATTCTTTCTAAAGCCCGATGCAGATATGCGTAGTGAATATCATTTACAGGCGCTTGACTTGGACGAACTGGGGATTGAGAACCCGGGCGGTATCTGCATTTATAATGACAGCATCTACATATGCGATGAGGGGAACAACTGCATTGCAAAGTTTAGTATGGATTTTGAGAGAGAGGATTCCTTTGGCACGCTGGGCATGGAGGAAGGAAACTTTTCAGAGCCGCGGGATATTACCTTTGCGGACGGCTGCTTCTATGTGCTGGACGAGGGGAACTGCCGTGTACAGAAGTTTACGGCGGATTTTGAGTATTTGGAAATGTGTTATCTTCATCCGCCTTATGCGCAGGGGATGGGCAGATATGCGAGTATTGCCATAGATGGGAAAGGAGTGATATATGTATCTGCACTTTCGCCTGACCCAATGGATGCTTATATATTTGCTTACAGGGGCAATGGTTGGGATAAAATAGGGGAAAATGCAGTAGGGTACTTATGCGCCGGAGAAGAAAAACTTTATTTTGTAAATACGCTGGAGATGGAAATCGAAGAAAAAACCACGGCAATGCAGTCCGGAAAAAATATGCTGTATGTACTGGAAGAAAAAGGGCTTTTGCTGATGGCACAGATAGCGGATAAATACGCGCCGACAGCGCCTGCCTTTTGGAACGGAAGCCTTTATATGGTATCTGCCGCAAATGGTAATGTCAACTGTTTTTCAGGAGAAAGCGACAGATTTCAAACGCTTTTTACCCTGCCGAAAGGTGCGTATTCGCTGGATATGTATATGGCTATTGATGGGGCAGGTAACTTTTATATTGCAGACCGTGAAAACGGCTGCCTGTACTTTGCCTCAAAATAGAAGAAAGGAAGGGGAGATGCTGCCATGCGATATTCCATAAAGCGGATTTTACAAAATTTGAGCCGTAACAGTCTGCTGTATGCCGTGATAGCGGTGCATTTTATGCTGGGGGCAGGGCTTTTTGTCATCTGCATGAATTACAGGATGACAAGCAGGGAGCTTTTGGAGGAGGCGCGGCTTAAGAGTATGGAGGGGCTGATTTCTGTAGAAGAAATAAATGGCTGGAGCGAGGATGCATACAGTATTTCCTACGATACTTATCTGCGGATGAGTACGGAGGCTTACACGGAGGATCTGGAGATACTGCTTACGGAGATGTTTCATGCGGGTGTTTTCCTTATCAAAACGGAGGAGGATTATATGACACCACAGTGGGATGTCTATTTTATGAATGACAGCCTGTTTGCATACCTATATCAGATGCCTCGTAAGGAAGGAGTAGTGTATGTAGGAAAGGAAGCGTATGAACGTTTGGTGACTGTTTGGGAGGCGCTAAAAGAGTCGGAGGCGTATTCGACAATTCTTTTTACGGAGGGTGAGTTTTACATCGAGGGAGATATGCTGATGGTGGATGGAAAATCTCATCCCTATGAGGTGGTGATGCCGGTGGGAGAGGATAGCAATTTACCTTATTTTCAAGATTTTCAAGATGACTCTGCAAAACAGTATTATGAGCATGATATGACGGCTGCAATTATTTTTCCTCTGGAGGACGCGTGGGTGCCGGTATCTTTGGGCGGGCCGGTGCCTACAAGGAGTTTTCTGATATACCGCTACAAAAACACGGAACATAGGGACGATTTAATTGCACAGCAGCTTCGGCTAATCAATGCTGAAACAGGCAGTAACGGCTATTTTACAGTGCCGGATGCCTACAAGGAGCTGAAGCGGCAGATGGACGATTACAATACGGATATGAACAGGTGGCTGTTGGCTGCGGTCAGCGTTATACTGCTGGCGGGTGTGGGGAGCATGGGCACCATGTTCCTGCTTCTAAATAAGCGGCGGCATCTGCTTGCGGTTTCCGTTGCCTGCGGCTCCACCATACGCCGGCTTACGGCAGAAACCATAGTAGAGAATTTCGCGGTGTTGTTTATCGGCGGCGTAATGGGCATCCTGATATCCCCTCTGCTGAAAAAAGTGGTCGTTTATCAGGGTGAGCTTAGGCTGAATATGGCAGGAATCGGGATTGTGTGTGCGGCGGCATTTGTATTCAGCGTGGTATCCGTTCTGGCGGGCATGCATGAAATCAAGGCAGGCAATGTGGCGGCAACGCTGAAGGAGGAAGGGTAGGATATGTTAATCAGAATGGAGCGGATTGTCAGGGAATACGGGAAGGGAGAGAGCCTGACGCGGGCGTTAAAGGGGGTGTCTTTGCAGATTGAGAAGGGCGAGTTTGTCGCCATAACGGGCGTCTCCGGCTGCGGCAAAAGCACACTGTTAAACATCATGGGGGGGATGGACAGGCAGACGGAAGGGGAATATTACTATGAGGATGCACCTGTAGTGGGGTTAAGTGAAAGGGAACTGGCGAGATTCCGCAACCGCAATATCGGCTTTGTGTTCCAGTCCTTTCATCTGGCAAAGGAGCTGACGGCGGCGGAAAATGTGGCGCTGCCGCTGGGGTATGCCGGTGTCGGCGGCAGGGAGAGAAAGGAGCGCGCGAAGGCATTGCTTGACAGGGTGGGGCTTTCGGAAAAATACAAGGCGCATCCCACAAAGCTTTCCGGTGGGGAGATGCAGCGGGTGGCAATTGCCCGCGCATTGGCAAACCATCCCCAGACCCTTTTGGCGGACGAGCCCACGGGCAATTTAGACTATGAAAACGGCAGGGCGGTTATGCAGCTTCTGCGGGAGCTGAACGAAGAGGGCACTACCGTCATTATGGTGACTCACGACAGAGAGCTGGCGGATTTGGCGGACAGGCAAATTTGTATGGCGGATGGGAATATTATATAAACCTTGGAATGGTTATTGGGTTTAGATGTTATAATATGCCGATAAAAGAAAAGGAGAGAAGAGTATGAAAAAAAGAAGAAACAAATGTTATTTGGTAGCCTTTTTTCAATATCGACATGAAAGCCCAAAAAGCGGACAGACAAGACGCAGAAAGGAGTGATTGCTATCTTTTTAGTACAAAACGCATGGAAATATATTACTTACAATAAATACAATAGCCTAATCTTACTGACTGCATTGATTCTGGGCTTTCTGTTTCCTCTGCTTGCAGTCAATGACATCAACGAGGTAGTGCGGGACGGAGAGGTGTCAAGGTTTCCGGATGCCTCCCGTGTGGCGGTTATTGAGTACCATATGCGGTACAGAGATGAGACGGAAATGGAGGCGGCGGTCGTCCGCTGCAGAGAAGAAGGTATGTTTGAAACGGCAGGCTACGCTTTTTCTCAAAATGAAATTGTCTATGCGGGGGAGGCGTCCTATACCTGCGGTATCTGCAGCATTAGTGAGGAGTATCTGGCGCTAAGCGGCTATGAACTGCTAAGCGGTACATTTTTTACAAAAGAGGACTTTGCGGCAGGCGGAGAACAGGTATGCCTGCTGAGAACAGGCGGACCGTTGACGGAAAATGGTGTAAGGGTAGGGGATACTGTTGATATTGGAGGAAAAGAGTACAGGGTAAAAGGCATTGTGAGGGCGCCAAGAATTTATGGGAGTCTGCTGCTTCCCTATGGAGACAGTACAGCCTTGTTTGCTTCCTTAGGCATTAATTTCCAGTATCAGGTAATTGTATCCGGCGAAGCGCTGCCAAGACCCGACAGTATTTCCCGCGGGTTATTTCCGGTTGACGCTATGTATGAATTTAAGATTGCGGCACAGACGGGTGAAGAATTGGAAGAGGCATATTACGGCTCTATGTGGAAATACAATAAGTACCGTATCCAGCGTGCGGCAATCGTGATTGCTTTTGCGGGTATCAGCCTGCTGCTGCTTTTTATCGGTATGATTTTGAGGGAAAGGCATGATATGGCAGTCCGCATCGCATTGGGAGGAAGCCGTACCGTACTCTGGCTGGAATCCATTATCCGTAACCTTTTGCTGGTTTTGGCTGCTTTTTTGATAACGCTGCTTTTCTATCCTTTGATATCCGACATGGTGATGGGCACCGCAAGCCGCCTGTTGTTTAGGACGGGGGTACAGGTCGGGCTCTGCGGCGGTGCATTTGTGGTGTTGATTGGAAGTATTGTATTCTTTGCCGGTTTCAGAAAGCGGAATGTGGCGATGCTGCTGAAGGAATAAGTCCGATAAACGTTGTATTGTCTGTTATTTGACAAATTTTGACAGCTATGACCCTTGTTCCGGATAGTATAACATGGTACTTTGGTATTGTAACATCAGTTATGGTGGTAGAGAGGGAAGTTGTAAAAAAGGCTGTGGTAAAGTAATATTTTGCTGAAGGGGATAAAAATGTGAAGCAAAAGATTGCGGCTGTCAGTATGGCGGAAAGCAGGGGTAAGGTACAAAGGATAGTTACGTGATAACTTGGGAAAACAGTAATGTGACAAAATACTTACGAGTAGGCATTGAATATGTGCTTTCAGTTGAAGTGATAACGTGAAAAAAGAAAGGGAAACTGCTGCCGCCATCAGTTTTCCTTTCTTTTTTGGTTTAAGCGCTGCTTTGTGTCATATTTCCATATATCTCACAATGCGCCCGCGGCAAGAAAGTGATATAATAAAGACAGTGAAGCAACCTGACGGGCGGATACGGAAGAGAAAGGAAAGCGGGCTTTTGAAAAGGACAAAGGGAAGACGGAGAAAAATAATATATGGCATGATTGCAGGAGTGATTTTGCTTTTGCATGCTGCCGCATGGTGTATTTCGGGGTTTAGCGACTGGTACATAGCGCATATTTTTCCTATATGGGTCAATACCTATGGCAGATTTACAGCGCTGTTTCCCTTTTCTGTGGGGGAAATATTGCTCTGTCTCGGTGTTCTGCTGACGGTGGCTGCCGTTCTGTTGGCAGTTGTGATGGGGTTCTGTCTGCTGATACCCGTCTGCCGCAGGCATGGGAAGAAGCGGCTGTTTGCGGGAGCCGGCATTTTTTACAGGATATATGCGTGGATTCTGCTTGGCGTGTGCCTGATTATGACGTTAAATTGTACCCTGCTCTATCATGCGGACACCTTCAATAACCGTTACTTTGCGGGTGAAGGAAGAGATACTTACAATCTGGAGGAGCTGCTTGTTGTCAGGAACTTTGTGGTGTGCCGGTGCAATGAGCTGAGCGGGCAGATGGAGCGGGATGAAAACGGAGATATCGTGTATTGCGGCGATATGAGGCAGGAGGCTGTCCGTGCCATGCAGAAGCTTGGGGAAATATATGGTGCGCTGGGCGGCTTTTATCCGTATCCGAAGCCGCTGCTGTTTTCGGATTTTATGTGCCAGCAGTATATGCAGGGCTATTATTTTCCTTTTTCTGTGGAAGCCAATTATAATGACGTGATGTATCTGATGAATAAGCCTGCCACGCTGTGCCATGAACTTGCGCACTTAAAGGGCTATATCTATGAGGATGAGGCAAACTTTATCGGATTTTTGGCGTGTATTTCTTCGGAGGATTTGGTTTTCCAGTACAGTGGGTATCTGAGCGTTTTAAACTATCTTGACAATGATTTTTATGATGCCGTAGGGGGCGATTTGGAGCGTTACCGCAGTGAAGAGGCAATTCTGCCGCAGGTGTTTGCGGACAATATTTTTGTAAAGCAGGAGGATTGGGACAGAATCAACGAGGAAGCGTTGATTGATACGGAAATTGTAGAAGCAGCTTCGGACAGTTTTACGGAAGCCTCGCTGAGATTAAACGGCGTGGAGGACGGTATGATAAGCTACAACCGTGTGGTGAAGCTTTTACTGCAATATTATCTGGATGTAAACGGGCTGTGAAGGTTTATGCTTCACAGCCTCGTTCTGCATATATTGTTTATTCCCTGCCGTCCCAGCAGTAGGTACACAGACGGCATTTGTCGATGCCGACGGCGTCTAACATATCGTCCAGCCGGTTAAAACGCAGGGAGGTAAAATTTAATTCCTTGCGGATTTCCTCTACCATGCGTTCGTGCTTTTCCGAATCGGGGTCCGCGTATTCTTTTAAAATCTCGTCAGTCACATTGCCGTTTTCCAGTCTTGCGATAACGCGTCTGGTGATTAAGTCCATCTCTGAGGAAGAACGGGAAAAATTCAAATATTTACAGCCGTAAAGCAGCGGCGGACAGGCGGGACGGATGTGCACCTCTTTTGCACCGCTCTGGTACAAAAATTCGGTGGTTTCCCGAAGCTGTGTGCCCCTTACGATGGAGTCGTCGATAAGCAAAAGACTTTTATCGCGAATCAACTCGTCCACTGCGAGCAGCTTCATTTTGGCAATCAGGTTGCGCTGGCTTTGTATGGTGGGCATAAAGGAGCGCGGCCAGGTAGGGGTATACTTGATAAAGGGTCTGGAAAAAGGAATGCCGGATTCGTTGGCGTAGCCTATGGCATGGGCAATGCCGGAATCCGGTACGCCGGCTACGATATCGGGCGTTACATTGTCCCGCTGTGCCATCTTAGCGCCGCAGTGATAGCGCATCTGCTCTACGCTGACGCCTTCATAGGAACTGGAGGGATAACCGTAGTACACCCACAAAAAGGTGCAAATTTTCATATCCTGACGGGGATTTACCAGCGTGATACAGTTTTTGGGCGTCATCACGACCACCTCGCCGGCGCCCAGCTCTTTGTAATCGGTGTAGCCCAGATTTCGGTAAGCAAAATTTTCAAAAGCGGCGCAAAAGGCATTTTCCTTGCGTCCGATGGAAATAGGGGTTCTGCCGTATTTGTCGCGGGCGGCATAGATGCCGTTTGTGTTCATCAAAAGCAAAGAAATGGAACCTTCAATGGATTCTAAGGCATAGGTGATACCTTCTATCAGATTGTCTTTCTGGTTAATCAGGGAAGCTACAAGCTCCGTGGCGTTGATGTCGCCGCCGCTCATCTCCAGAAAATGAGAATGCCCGCTGTCAAACAATTTGCTTGTCAGCTCGTCCACATTGTTAATTTTACTCACCGTGGTGAGGGCATAGGTGCCGTGATGAGAGCGCACGATAAGCGGCTGCGGCTCGTAATCGGAAATACAGCCGATGCCCAGAAAACCTTTCATTTCATGTATGTCTTTGTCAAATTTGGTGCGAAAAGGAGCGTTTTCGATGTTGTGGATGGAACGGTTGAAGCCGTCCTCTCCATAAACCGCCATGCCGCCCCGCCTTGTTCCCAAGTGGGAATGATAGTCAATTCCAAAAAACAAATCAAAAACACAGTCCTGCTGTGAAGCTACGCCAAAAAAACCGCCCATTCCTAGCCCGTCCTTTCCCGTGTGAAACAAATTCTCTTCTCATTTATCATACCTTGTTTTGGGATTCACGACAAGAAGAATGCTGTATGCAATATCCATAAATATTTCAGCAAATCCTAACTTAAGATAGTAAAAATGATGAAAATGTGATACATTGAAAGGGTACATTCCCAAGCGGAAGAGTCAAATAAGGAATTGCGTGCCGCAGCGCGCAGACGGGAGCGACATGAAATATATTACGATAGAGGAAAACGGCATACACATTGTTTTCGGTATTACAGAAAAAAATCAGATAAAACTGCTCCATTTTTCGCATCTTGCATTTTCTGAGCAGGATATTTGTTTTTTTGGCGAGGAATGTAAGCCGGAAGATACCGGCAAAAAGGAACAGTTTATTGACGAAGCATTTCAGCTTGTGCAGGTAAACCTTGCCGGTTATAACCGTCCCTATGAAAAGCATGGCAATAAGCATATTGTGACGGTGCCGGGCTATCTGCTTACTTATGCGGGAATGGAGGATACCCGCAATGAAATTGGCAGAAAGCTTATTATCCGTCAGGAGGACAGGGAAGTAACACATATCAGCGTGGAAACGGTGATGCAGTTTTATGATGGGAGCAGTGTGGTTCGTATTTATAATACGGTGCAAAATGAAGGCACAGAAATGCAGACACTGGAATACCTTTCTTCTTTCTGTTATACCGGTCTGGAAAAAGAGGGGGAGTGGACGTCGGATGAGAAGATGATGATGGCGGTTCCTTTTAACGGCTGGCAGAAGGAAATGAGCATAGAGATGTTTCCTTTCGGAAAACTGGGACTGGCGCAGACGCAGCCAGGTGTTTACCAACGCACTTCTCAAGTCATGGAGATTACCAATACGGGCAACTGGTCTACCAAAAAATATCTGCCGTTAGGATATGTGGAGAACAGCGAAGTACATACCGGTCTATTCTGGCAGATTGAGCACAACGGCTCGTGGCATTATGAAATCGGCGACCAGAATATGCATTTTTACCTTTGTGTCAGCGGGCCGACCGAAGTGCAGTCCCATTGGTTTAAAAACCTTGCGCCGAAAGAGACGTTTACTTCGGTGCCGGTTGCCGTGGGCGTTTCGAAAGACAGCTTTGAAGAAGCAATGGGTGAGCTTACCAAATACCGCCGTATGATTCGCAGAGCCAATCAGGATGATGAGAATCTGCCGGTTATCTTTAATGATTATATGAACTGCCTGTTTGGGGACCCCACGACGGAGAGGGAAATTCCGCTGATTGATGTGGCTGCGGAATGCGGCTGCGAGTATTATGTTATCGATGCCGGCTGGTATGCGCCGGGCGAGTGGTGGGACAGTGTCGGGGAATGGCAGGAGTGCAGGGAGCGCTTTCCGGGCGGCATAAAAGAGGTTACCGATTATATCCGGCAAAAAGGCATGGTTCCGGGCGTATGGCTGGAATTGGAAGTTATGGGCATTAACTGTGAAAAAGCAAAAAAGGCGCCGGACGACTGGTTCTTTTTAAGGCACGGCAAAAGAGTCTATGACAGAAGCCGCTATCAGCTGGATTTCCGCAATCCTGCCGTTATAGAACATGTCAATGAGGTAATTGACCGCGTTGTCAAGGAATACGGCGTAGGATATATCAAAATGGATTATAATATTGAACCCGGAATTGGAACCGAGCTTTATGCGGACAGTGTGGGACAGGGAATGCTGGAGCATGAGAGGGCATATCTTGCATGGCTGGATGACGTTTTTGAAAGATATCCGGATTTGGTGATAGAAAACTGCTCCAGCGGAGGCTTACGGATTGATTATGCGCTGCTGTCCCGTTACAGCATCCAGTCCACCTCCGATCAGGAGGATTACCGCAATTATGCGACAATAGCGGCAAACGCGGCAGCCGGTGTCACACCGGAGCAGGCGGCGGTCTGGTCTTATCCCATGCGTATATTTGCAGAGTACGGTTTTGCAAAGCCGGGTTATATGGAGCTGGGAATCGAAGAGGTCATCTATAATATGGTAAACGCGATGCTGCTCCGCATTCATCAGAGCGGGCATCTGGCAGAGCTGTCGGCAGAGCGGCTTGATTTGGTTAAGGAAGGAATCCGTATCTATAAGCTTATTCGCGGCGATATCAAGAATGCGCTTCCCTTCTGGCCGCTGGGATTGGCAAGAAATGAGCATATGTGGCTCTGCGCCGGACTGAAAATGGAAAAGAAGGCATATATCGCGGTGTGGAAAAGGGATATGCGCGGAAAATATGATAACCGGAAGCCGATTAAGAGCGAGGAGCTGCGGGATAACCTGATAGAGATTCCTCTTGAGGGGCTGCATTTCACCAGTCACCGCTATAAAGTAAAAATCCTGTATCCGGAGCTGGAGCAGGTGCCCTACGCCGTAGTGAATGAGGTTTTGGAAGTGCATTTTTCCAAACCGGTGATGGCACGTTTGTTTGAAGTGACGGAAGAGGAATGGGAGCAGCCCAAGGTACATGTGTTGGAAGACGGTTTTTTCTATTTGGGCAGTATTTAAACCGAAAAAGTGCTTTTGTGCTTATACCGGCTCATTGACATAGGACATAATATCATCGAAAATGGCACGGTAACCGTCCTCGTTGATATGCATTCCTTCTATGGTGTACTCTGCTTTCAGCCTGCCTTGTTCGTCCTTCAGGTTTCGGTTTATGTCGATATACCTTTGATGATGTTTGGCAGCAAGGCGGGCTACTTTTTCATTGGCAAGCGCTATCTTCTCGTTGGTGCGGATTTGAAGACACGCTTTCATCGACTCGTCTGCGGCTTCATAATTGACCGGATAGTATGCCATCAGGTAAATAGTGATGTCTGGCAGGCGCTGTTCAACCGCATTAATGATTTTATCGTAGGTTTCTATCATGCTGTCTACGGGAATGGAAGCATCGCTCAAATCATTGGTTCCAATGTTGATAAAAAGACGGGCGGGCTTCAAATCCAAAATGCAGACATCCAGCGCGTCCCACAATTCTTCGGACACAAAGCCGCCGATGCCGCGGTTATAAATGATTTTGTCGCTTCCGCTTTCCTGCAGAAGTTTGTTGACGGGAAACATCTCCATCAGAGAAGAGCCTGCAAAAACTGTCTCGCCGTATACTGCCGTTTTGTTGGCTTCACGGTAATGCTCTAATTTCATTTCTTTATCTGTCATAACAATTCCTTCCTAAAAAAGAATAACAAAAAAGCGATAGACGGGGCTCGAACCCGCGACCTCCACCTTGGCAAGGTGGCGTACTACCAACTGTACTACTATCGCAT
>ERZ778515.409-NODE-409-length-37356-cov-6.355058_pt1 | contig 37356 bp, 29 predicted proteins | sample MGYA00510343_ERZ778515 | MGnify/ENA primary metagenome ERZ778515 (study PRJEB29527, sample SAMN07138965) | mouse gut metagenome | material: feces | host: mouse | place: China:Nanjing | collected 2016-01-25 ...
AAGTGCCGGATCAAGCTTGGCCGTCACGGCGAGAACCGAACATATACCGCGCACCTGGACGATGACGGGGTTGTCCTTTGAGAATGGATTGAACAGGACGCTTTTGTTTGATATTTTTTCCGACATGATTGAATCTGTTTTTCGTTGATGTCAAAAATTCAAGTCTTACTTGTTCCCACCTTCGAGTTTTTCGAGGAAAGCTTTATATGGACTCAGGCAATTGTCGATCATGGCAGCTACCCCTTTGCTGGTAATAGTGCCGCCGGAGATACCGTCGACGTAGTCTTCGTCGCCGGCAGGATGTTGTCCGGCCTTAACCACGGCTATAGGCAAAAACTTGCTATCTTTGAAAATGCGTTTGCCGAAGAACTGGTCGGAAAAAGCCGGCTTTTCGATTTCTGCGCCCAATCCGGGGGTTTCACCCTGATGTGCGAAGAACGCGTCGTATATGGTGGTACCGTCGGAGTCGACCGATACGTAGCCCCATATAGGTCCCCATAGTCCGGCGCCATAGAGGGGCAGAATGTATTTAAGGGAGCCGTTGTCGGTTAGGCATTCGTAGACCGGAAGCAATCGTTCGTCGGCTTCTTCTTTTACCTGACGTTCGACTTTGACTGTAAACGCGTCGACACCGTCGATACGGTTACCGCGGCTGTCGACCACATAGGAATCGGTAATATAGCGTGCGTAATCGCTTGCGATGCTGTCCTTGGACGGAGTTATGTCTACGGATGCAAGGATCTGACGCATCTTGTCGGCGTTGGCATTGGCTTCCTGCCTGCTTTTTAGGGAGATGGCTGTGAATCCGAGTGCGGAACCAACGACAGTCACCAGAACGATGATGTAGATTATCGTATATAGATTGCTTTGCTTGTTCATGAGCGTACGGATTTAGCGTTAAGACGATTCATGCGGCGACGTATGTTGGACTGCACGACGCACCAGTCGATAAGTGGGGCGAAGCAGTTCATCAGCAATACGGCAAGCATGGCTCCTTCCGGGTAGCCGTTGTTATATGTGCGGATCAGTATCGCGATTACGCCGATAAGAAAGCCGTAGATATATTTGCCGGTATTGGTGCGTGCGGCTGTCACAGGGTCTGTTGCCATGAATACGGCAGCGAAAGCAAATCCTCCGAACAGCAACTGTTCGACAGGCGACAGGTAGGAGGCGGGGTAAAGCGGAGAGGCAAAGGTATTGGCAATCCAAGCCATGAAAAGACCGCCGGCTACAACTGAAAGAATGATGCGCCACGATGCTATACCTGCTGCGAGCAGGATGACGGCGCCTATTAGAATGCAGAGAGTGGATGTTTCGCCGAAAGATCCGGGAATAAGGCCTATGAATGCCTGCCATAGGCTGATGGCGCTACCGTCGACGCCGGTAAGTGCAATGTCCGGACCGGATTGCGTGGCAAGCTGTCCCAGAGGTGTGGCGCAGCTGAATCCGTCGGGGAGTTCGTAGCCGTAGCCGAAAGGCTTGCCGGATGCTATGTAGACGTTGTCGCCCGACATGTTGGCGGGATAGGCGAAGAACAGGAACGCGCGGGTTACCAGTGCCACGTTGAGAACGTTGTAACCTGTACCTCCGAATACTTCTTTTACGAAAATTACAGAGAATGCTGTGGCGACGGCAAGCATCCACAGTGGGATTTCAGCCGGACATATCAGCGGGATAAGTATACCGGTTACGAGGAAGCCTTCCTGTATTTCTTCTTTGCGCCATTGCGCTACTATGAACTCGATGCCGAGTCCGACAATGTAGGCCACGGCCACGCGCGGAAGTATGGTAAGGAAACCGTAGAACATCATATCCCAGAATTGGAACTCATTGATGCCGAGAGCCAGCTGGTGCTGGTATCCGGTGTTGTACATTCCGAAAAAGAAGCAAGGCATCAGGGCGAGTACGACGATAATCATCGTACGCTTGGAATCCATGCTGTCGTGAATATGCACAGCGTTGCGTGGAGCGGATGTTGTGCGCGGGGTGTAGAGGAATGTTTCAAAACCGTCGAAAACTGAGTGGAGGGCATGAAACTTTCCCCCCGGTTCGAAATCAGGCTTTATACGGTCGAGATATTTACGTAGTGATGCCACTTTATGAAATTATTTAACGGTTTTTGTTATTCGAGTTCTTTACGGAGATATTCGAGGCCGTCGCGAACAATCTGCTGCAGGGGCAGTTTGGAGGTGTCGGCATATTCGGCTGCGGCAAAGTCTTCAGGAGCCACTTCGTAGATTCCGAGTTTCTCCATCGCGTCGATGTCGCGTGCCATTATGGCTTTGATAAGATATTCGGGCATGATGTCCATGGGAATCATGTCGTCGTACTGGCCGCTCATAATCATAGCCCGACGTCCGCCGTTGATGCGTGCGTCGGGGCGGAAAGCGCGGTGCAGAAAATATCCGGGAAATGTCCGGCTGGTGCTCATTTTACCTGGAGCTAATGATGCCCATCCCATGAATTCGTCGACATCGTCGCCTTCGGCGATCACGGTCACCTGACGGTAGGGATAATGAAGCCAGCAGTCGCCGTCGGCACCGGTGCCGACGGCCTGGCCGGTCAGTACGTTGCCGCTGATAATGCGCCGGTGATGTTTTTCCTCGGCGAGCATACCGTTTATTATTTCAGTTACGGGCGCACCGATGCTTGTGCGCACGATTGACGGATTCTTTATCTCCGGACCTGTCACGGCCACGATAGCCGACGGATCGAAACAGCCGTCGGTAAACAGGCGTCCGATTCGGAAAAGTGTGGTGAGATCAAGAGTCCAGATAACTTCGCCTTTGTTGACAGGGGCAATTGCCGCAGCCTGGATCCCGGCGCATCCTGCCGGGTGCGGACCGTTGAAATCAATCATTTCCGCACCCTTTATGGTCGGGAGAGCCATTCCGAGGTGTCGTCCTATATATATTTTCCCTGTTGTGATTAGTGCAAGTGCGGATACTGCTTTTTCGAGAATGGCTTTTAAAGCGGCGCCTTCGATGCCGGCTGTCATTGGTGCTGCAAGCGGGGCGGAATCGAAGGCGGTAATGAAGATATCCCGGACTTGGTCGTCGAACGAGGGGATGATGTCGTAAGGGCGCCGGCGCATCATGGCAAGCAAGCCCGAGCGTGCAAGCACAGCTCGCACACCTTCGGCATCGGAGGGTATTGAAAAATTTTCGCTGTCGGCGGATCCGTCGTTTTCCACTACTATAGCAAGCAGTTTGCGACGTTCTCCACGGCGTATTTCTACGACATGGCCGCTGACAGGTGATACGAGATTGATTTCGGGATTTTTTTTGTCGTGCAATAGGGGAGTGCCGATTTTCACGCTGTCGCCGACTTTGACGTCGGCTTTCGGCGTCAGTCCGGGATAGTCGTCCGGAACAATCGCGCAACGGGTCGGACGGACATCGCGTATGGCTGTGATATCGGTCACGGCGCCTTCCAGGTTCAGTTTAAGACCTTTTTTGAGTTTGATTTCCATAAAGATTCAAATCATTTTCGGGGGCGTTTCCAAAAATACGCGCAAAGTTAGTCAAAAAAATGCAATTACTTTGTATTTTTCTCAAAATTAAACGATTCGAACGCTTCGATGTTATGAAAACGGTTGAGAATTGCCAGTAGCCGGGCACGCCGTTGCAGCAGGCTTTCGAATTCGAGGCATGACTCGGTATAGAAGTTCATTTCGCGCAGGTAATCAAGCATTGACATAGCACCTCCGTCAAGTGCTTTTCGAAGTAGAGCGGGGTAGCTTCCGTCGCCAAGTGCGGCGATGTATCCTTCGAGGCGACGGTCGAGTGCTGCGGCAGCCGCCCGGTCCGAGATTATAGAAGCCCTACGGGCAAGATATGCGGATGTATATTCGTCAGCGGTGGCCTGCAGTTCCATGTCGGCTGCGGTTATGCTGCGTCGACGTGACCATACAGGGAGGGTTATTGCCGCACTGAATCCGGTGAAGTGTTCGCCGGCTTCGTTTTCGAAAGAGTAACCTATGGTGAATCCCGGGAGCCTGCTGCGTCGAGCTGCCGACAGACGCTCCCGTCCGGCATCGAGCATTGGTGCGCGGCTGAGTACGTATGGATCCTGCGTGTCAAGAATGTCGAGATATTCGGCTTCTGTCAGCAGCGGCATTGCAGGATAGTTGAGTAGACTTTCGGTGTCAATCAACCTGTTGCCGCCCATGGCTATAAGGGAAGCACGCAGGGCGTCCAGCTCGGCTTCGGTGTCGTCGCACAGCACCCGCATCTTGTTGCTCTCTATCTGTAGTTTTTTGTAGTCGAGTATTGTGATTGCGCCGCCTCGTTCGAATGCGTTGCGCGACGATTCAAGCAAAGAGTCGAGTGTGGCGCTCTGACGCCGGCACAGTTCAAGGCGACGCCGGCATCCGATTATGTCGATAAGGGCTGTGCGGGCGTCGCGTACGGCGTCGGCCATGCGGTCGCGGTAGAGGAGAGAGAATGCTGTCGCACGTCGTGCAGTTGCTTTGCGTCTGGCGGAGTATACGCCCGGCCAGTCGAACGACTGGCTGATTCCGGCGTTCCATTTGTTCCCGTCGGCAAGCTTGCCGATGCCCCATAGATATTCGAAGCTGACTTCCGGGTCTGACGGGATGTTTTCAGCGGCTTCGGCGCCAAGTTCGGCTGCCATGCGGGCGCGTTCGGCGCCAAGAGCCGGGTTTCCCGCGATGACTTCAGCCACTATTTCGTCGAAGCCGGCAGGAGTTGCAGCTTTGATGCAAGCGCTTCCTGCTGATACGGCTGTTGCCGCAATGAGTGTGATATATATCTTCAGATTCATTTTCTGTTCTTTTTTGAGCGGTGTGACATAAGGATTCTGTAGCATACGGGTACGACATATATGTTGAGTATAGTCGAAGACAGCAGTCCTCCGAGAATCACTATAGCCATGGGCGACTGTATCTCGTTGCCGGGGTCACTGGCACCTATCGCCAGAGGAATAAGCGCCAGAGCTGATGTCAGTGCGGTCATGACGATTGGCAGCAGTCGGTCGGCCGAACCTGTCATTATGCGAGTGTCAATGCCGTTGCCTTCAGCCTCGAGATTGTTGTAGCGGCTGATAAGCAACATTCCGTTGCGGGTGCTGATACCCATCAGGGAAATAAAACCTATTATTGCCGGAATGTTGACTTCGGCTCCGGTAAAGAATAGAATAAGAACTCCGCCTATAAGGGCGAGAGGCATGTTGATAAGAATGATCAGCGATTCGGCCATGTCGCGGAATTCGCTGTATAGCAGGAGGAAAATCAGTAGTATCGCTCCAAGTGAAGCAAGCATCAGAGTGCGGGATGCGCTTTCTTCGCTTTCGAATTGTCCGCCGTAGCTTACATAGTAGTTTTGCGGCATGTCTACTTCCGTTTCTATACGGCGTCGGATTTCATCGACCGTTCCGCGCAGATCGCGTCCTTCGACGTTGGCCGATACGACAAGGCGTCTTGATGTATTCTCCCGGTTTATGGTGTTCGGACCTGTAGTAGATGTGATTTCGGCGACGGCTTCGAGAGGAATTTTTCCACGGTTGCTGTCGATTGTATAATCCCGGATGGCATCGAGGGTATTGCGGTAGTTGTCGCCTGCTATAAGGGTGACATCATAGCTGTTACCGCCACTGTAGACCTGTGATACGGTAGTGCCTCCGAGAGCTATGGCGAGTACGCGGCGGAAATCGGCCATTGTTATGCCATAGGCGGCAAGCATGTCGCGGCGCGGACGAACTGTCAGTTCGGGACGTTCGATCTGCTGTTCTATGTTGGCGTCGACAACGCCGTCGACTTCGCGTACTATGTCGTGGATTTTGCGTCCTGTGGCGAAAAGGCTGTTCAGGTCATCGCCGAAAATTTTGATGGCAATCTGCGATTGGGTTCCTGAGAGCATAGCATCGATGCGGTGTGATATAGGCTGTCCTATTTCAATGACTGTGCCGGGAATTTCCGACAGGCGCTCGCGAAGTTCATTTGCCACCTCTGAACGGGTGCGTCCTGACAAAGTATAGGGGGCTTCTATTTCCGATACGTTTACTCCGAGCGAATGTTCATCGAGTTCGGCGCGGCCGGTCTTGCGTGCTACCGTCCGTATCTCAGGTGTCATCATGATTATCCGCTCCGCTTCCCGTCCGATTTTGTCACTTTCTTCCAGCGAGATGCCTGGCAAGGAAGAAACGTTGATAGTGAACGAACCTTCGTTGAATGGCGGCAGAAATCCGCGGCCGAGAGTGAAGAACAGGGCGATTGATGTCAGGAAAAGCAGCGCGACTGTGCTTAGAATTGTTTTTTTATGGCTCAGGGCGATTTGCAGAGATTTTATATACATTCCGCGCATACGGCGGGTTACGGCCGGCTCATGTCCGTATTCGTTTTTGCCGGTGTTTTTTCCGCCGAGCAGATAGCTGCACAGGACAGGTGTTAGCGTGAGTGCTACAATCGTCGATGCCGCCAGGGCTATTATGAACGATACTCCGAGAGGAATCAGCATGCGTCCTTCCATGCCGCTGAGAAGGAACAGAGGAAGAAATGCAGACATGATGATAAGCGTGGAGTTGAATATAGGCATACGGACTTCAGCCGAGGCGTGATAGACTACATCGACAGTTGTCTGCCGTTCGTCGGTCGGCAAGGCCATGTTCTGCCTCAGGCGTTTATAGACGTTCTCGACGTCTACAATGGCATCGTCGACCAGACAGCCTATGGCAATCGCTATGCCGCCGAGGCTCATAGTGTTTATGGTATAACCCATGAAGTGCATTGCCAGTATGGTGACTATGATCGACATGGGGATGGCTACGATTGAGATCAGCGTCGTGCGCAGGTTCATAAGGAAGAAGAACAGCACAATTATGACGAACAGCGCTCCTTCCAGCAGAGTCTGCTGCAGATTGCTTATGGAGCTGTCTATGAAATCGCTCTGTCGGAATATGTCATCGGATATTATAATGTCCGGCGGCAGGGTGCGGCTGATTTCCTCGAGTCTGTTGTCGATGGCTTCAGTCAGGCCTATGGTACCCGTGTCAGGCTGCTTTGTTATCGTGATCAGTACGGCGGGCTGTCCTTTGACTGATGCGGCGCCGATCCGAGGCTGTTGTCCTCCGATTTCCACATCGGCTATGTCTGCCAGTGTAACGATTCCGCGGTTGTCGGAACGCACTACGGCCGCAGCGATTTCTTCAGGCCTGTCGGTGTTGATGACTCCTTTTATTATATATTCGTTGCCGTAGTCGTTGACGATGCCTGCGCCGGCATTGTCATTGATCTGTTCTGTTGCATCAAGTACTTCGTTGAGGCTTATATCGAAAAGCCGCATACGTTCAGGATCAAGACAGATGCGGTATTCGGGCATATCGCCGCCTATTACCGACACCTGGGATACCCCGACAACCGACAACAGTTTCGGGCTGATCACTTTTTCGGCAAGACGCCGCAGCTCAATCATGGATGTGGTATCGGCGGTCAGGCCTATTATCATGGCCTCTCCGAGAATGGAAGACTGCGGTCCCATGATAGGCTGTTCGACGCCGTCGGGCAGTTCCTGTCCGGCTCTGTCGAGGCGTTCGCCGACGATTTGTCGGGCAAGATATATGTCGGTATCCCAGTCAAATTCAACCCATACAACCGAAAAGCCGGTTGTCGAGGAAGAGCGCACACGCCGTACGCCGGTGGCTCCGTTCATTGCTGTTTCGATAGGGTAGGTCACTACGGTTTCCACTTCTTCGGGCGCGAGGCCCGGAGCTTCGGTCATTACTACGACTGTCGGAGCATTGAGGTCGGGGAATATGTCTACGTCCATGCGCATAAGCGCCATAACTCCGCCCAAAAGGATAAGGGCGGATATGATAAGCACGGCCACACTGTTCTGCAGCGATGCTTTGATGATTTTGTTGAGCATAGGGGCGGGGACTTAGTGGTTATGACTGTGGCCTTCGGGAATGGCGGCGCTGCTTTCGGCCAATCTTACGGTGGGAGTGCCGGCCACTACTATAATGTCGCCGTCGGATACACCTGAATTTATGGCTATGCGCCGTCCGTCGCTTTTACCGGTGCTGACAGGCATCTTTATGTAGCATTCGTCATCGATTTTTTTGTAGACGTACATACGCCCCTGTTGTTCTGACAAGGCATCCATAGGCACGCTGATTATGTTTCCCGTTTCATTGGCGAGCAGTTCGGCGCTGAAAGAGAGTCCTGGTGTGAAAGTCCCGTCGTTGACAACCTTGAAATAGACCGGTATGTAAGCCGATGTGTTTCCGGCAGCCGGCATACCGGTGGAAGCAACGCGATGTCCGCCGGCCTCGGCTATGTCGATTACCCGGCCGGAGTATGGAAGTTTCACACGTGCGTCTGTAAAGGCGGCAGGGTCGGAAGCATAACGTATAGGCAGATCTATACGCAGAGTCAGAGTCTTTGAGGAGGCGACAGTGGCTATGGGTGCTCCTGCCTCGACATATTGGCCGCGCATTGCTTCAAGTGATGTGATTATGCCTGAAATCGGAGATTTTGCAGTTCCTGATGCTGCCGGTCGGCTGTATGCCGCTTCGGCGCGCCTGTATGCCGCTTCGGCAGCAGCATGTTCGGCGGCGGTGACAAGGCGGTCGGCCCACAGAGCCGATATACGTTCGTATTCACGGCGGGCATTCTCATAATCGGCGCGTGCGGCGGCGGCGGCATCTCCGCCGCTGACGCTGCGGCTATCGATTGTGGCGATCACACTGCCGGCTTTTACTTCGGCGCCGAGGTCTGTTCCGCGGGGGAATTCCACTATGCCGGCGGCGGGTGCGGTGACGGTCGCAAGGTCGCTGCTGGAGTTCAGGACTATGCCTGAAGCGCTGACGCTCCGGCGGAAACCGCCTCGGCGTATGGTATCGGTTTTTACGCCGAAACGTTCGGCTACTTCGGGATGCAATACGATTTCGCCGCCGAAACTATTATCCGTTTTTTCGGTATCGGTGCTATGTTCATGACCATGTACGTGCCCCTCTGCATGATTGTGATCATGGTGTTCATGGCCGTCGTTTTCCTCATTATGCCTGCAGGAGGTGGTAAGCGCCATCATTCCGATGGCCGCATATATAATAATGTATTTCATTTTATATCCTTTATGCTTTGTTTTTTGTTAAGCTGTAATTCCGGATCCGCAGTTGTATTCTATTCAAGGCGGATCTTTCAGTGTATTCTTAAGGTCAGCATAAAGGTGGAGCACGGAGTGCTTTCGGACATTTGTGTCCTGCTCGCAAGCTTGTTTTTATATTGGCGGAAGGCTTCCCAATCGTCGGATGTCCATAATTGTTACAGTGGTGTTGTGAATTTATGGCACAGAAAATGTGGCCACAGAAATTTTTTTGTCCGTTATTGTCGCAATATTGGATTGTGTTGTCCGTATATTCATTGGCCTGAAAGTCGGACAGGTGCATTGCACAGTCCGAATCATGTGAATCCGGAGCGCCGTTGTGGTGCCCGTTTTCGTCGTGGCTGTGATTGCATATTTCTTCAAGTACGTAGATACAGAGTGAATGGCAGTGACTGCTGTGGTGATGATGGAACTGCATGACGCCGGCGATGACGAATACGAGAATCGTCATCGTGGCTCTGATAGCTATCGACTGCCGACGGTACATGTCAGTCCGTCACTCCTTTCTTTGTCGCTATTTCCTTGGAATTTATTATTGTTATGTTTCCGGACTGAAGTCTGGCCTCAAGGAATTCATGGAATTTATTCCGCTCGGCCGCGCTTATTTGTCTGTCGTAGTCGACGAGGACTATGTTCATCGTGTCGAGTCCTCCGGTAGCCACATCGCAGACTATTGTCCGGTTGATGGCTATATTGCCTATCTGTGGGAAGAGTACTTTTAGCTCAGGAGCAATGCGGACGCTCATGGAATCGTTGCGCAGGGTTGTCGAGTAGGCGTTGCGTAAGGAGTCTATTGTTACCTGCTGGCGTGTTATTGTACTTTGTGTGACGGTGTACATATCGCGCAACATCGACGATGTGGTCTGGGTGAAGTCTGTGCGCGGGTCGTAGTAGTTTCCCTGTATTATGCGCAGACGGGTGCCGTTGAGGTGGTAAAGCGCCAGTCGGTCGGTCATGGCGACCATCAGTGAATCCTGCGGCAGTGTTTCTCCCATAAGGGAAACAGTCAGAGTTCTCTGGTTTTTATTAAAACTTGTCTTGTAGTTTAGTACGGAGGTGTTTGGAAAGTCGAATTCGGTATTGACGAAGCGTCCGCAATTGTTTTCGAAGTTATTCTGCACAAGCATTGTATATGTAAGATATATGGCAGGAAGCATTGTGAGCAGGGCGAGTGCATATACAATACGGCGTACTTTGCGTGCGCGTTCGGGATTGGAGAATGATTTCGGCGCATAGTGCATCAGCTTTACACCGGCAGTTGTGGCACAGGCTATGAACACCGAATTTATGAAAAACAGGTAAAGTGCACCAAGAAAATAGGTGGGTTGCCATGTTGCCAGACCATAGCCTACGGTACAGAGCGGCGGCATGAGGGCGGTGGCTATGGCTACTCCGGGGAGCACGTTTCCTTTTGCTTTGCTGCCTATTGCCAATATGCCTGCGGCACCGCCGAAAAAGCCGATGAAAACGTCGTATATAGTCGGAGATGTACGTGCCAGAAGTTCGCTATGACCTTCGTTGACGGGAGATATGAGAAAATATACGCAGGAAGTTATTACACTGAAGAATGTGGCATAGAGTAGATTACGGAACGAGCGCTTTATTAGCTCGAAGTCGTGGATACCGACTCCGAGTCCAATACCGATTATAGGACCCATCAGTGGCGAGATGAGCATGGCGCCTATGATTACAGCCGTAGAGTTGGTGTTCAGTCCTAACGATGCTATGAATATGGCCGCAATAAGAATCAGGACGTTCGTGCCTCGGAATCCCACTCCTTCGCGTATATTTGCCTCAGCTTCGGCCTGCGGAATCAGGAAAGGCGTAAGGTCAAAGTAGCGCGCTACTTTATCACGCAGGGCATTCAAGTCTATATTGGTCATGGCTTGTGGAATACTTCGCTGAAGTTTTTATTTGTTTTCAGTCAGTGAATTCAGTTGTTTCTCAAGTTCTGTAGAATTCAGCCTTGTATGCAGTTTACCTCGGTATGCTACGGATATGTTGCCGGTTTCCTCGCTGACTACGATTGCAAAAGCGTCTGTTGCCTGGGCTATTCCGAGTGCCGAACGGTGGCGCAGGCCTAACGAGCGTGGCACATCGCTGTCGTGACTGACCGGAAGAATACATCCGGCCGCTTCGATGCGTCCGCGTGCTATTATCATGGCGCCATCGTGGAGAGGGGAGTTCTTGAAGAATATATTCTCGATAAGGCGCGTGTTGATATCGGCGTTTATTATATCGCCGGATTTGGCATAGTTGTCGAGAGGTATGGACTGTTCGATGACTATCAGTGCGCCGGTTTTACTTTTCGCCATGCTCATGCAGGCGTAGACTACGGGTAGTACCTGCCGGTGAGATTGCTCGTCGGCTTCCGCGTCGTGGTGATGGAAGAGTTTTCGAAGGAAAGCCCATCGTCGGTGTGAGCCAAGGTCGACAAGAAAGCGCTTTATCTGTTCCTGGAACAGAATTACCAGAATAAGCAGGCCTATGGCCATGAATTTGTCGAGAATAGTCCCTATAAGACGCATGTCGAATATTTCGGAAGCAACAACCCATACGACAATGAATGCCATCACACCGTAGAAAATGTTTATGGTGCCGGATTCCTTCATAAGGCGATAGATGTAGAAAAGCATCATCGCGAACAGAAGAATGTCGAGTATGTCTTTGATTCCGAATGCCATGTGTCTGTGATTAAGGTGATATATGAGGGATTTCGCCTTCGGTAGCCATTACTATTTCTATGGCTTCGCGGGCAGCGCGGACGTCGTGGACACGCAGTATGGCGGCACCTCGTTCGAGTGCCAGTACGTTAAGAGCGGTCGTGCCGTTCAGCGCTTCATCAGAACTGATGCCAAGCAGACGAGTGATCATGGATTTACGCGAGAATCCGGCAAGCACAGGGCGGTGAAACAGTCCGAAAAGCCGTAGGTCGCGGAGCAGGCGGTAGTTTTGCTCCATGGTTTTTGAAAATCCGAAGCCCGGATCGATTATTATATCGTTTACGCCGAGTATTGCTAATTGAGCGAGTTTATCGCCCAGTTCAGCCAGAACGTCGGCTGTGACGTCGTTATAGTCGGTTCGGGACTGCATGTCGGCCGGGGTGCCGCGCATGTGCATAAGTATGTATGGAACCTGCAGGGCTGCAGCAGTTTCGCCCATGTCGGGGTCGATGCTGCCGCCTGAGATGTCGTTTATGATGTCGGCGCCCCAGTCTTCTATACATCTGCGTGCTACGTCGGCACGGAATGTGTCGACTGAAACCGGAATATCCGGGCCGGCTATCTGACGGACAATGGACAGGCCGCGTTGCAGGCGGGCAGCTTCTTCATCGTGGGTTACATCGCCGGCACCGGGGCGCGACGAGTAGGCGCCGACATCGATTATGTCGATTCCTGCCGCAATCATGCCGGTTACGCGTGTCGCGATTTCCTCGTCGGCGAATGTCCGTGAATCGGCGTAGAAAGAGTCGGGCGTCACGTTGACGATGCCCATGACAGCAGGACGCTCGTAGCGTCGAAGTTTTCCGCGTATGTTGAGGCTGAACGCTTCCATTACCGTTTGCAGAGGATTAACGGTTTGCGCGTTTGCGCTCGATTTCGTCGAGTATGATTTTGCGAAGACGTATGTGGTGGGGGGTAACTTCAACATATTCATCCTCTTTGATGTATTCCAGCGCTTCTTCGAGGCTGAATACGACCGGAGGAACTATGCGGGCTTTGTCGTCGGCGCCGGACGCACGCATGTTGGTGAGTTTCTTTGATTTGGTCACATTCACCACAATGTCATTGTCTTTGGCGTTCTCGCCTACCACCTGTCCGGCATATACTTCTTCCTGAGGGAAGATGAAGAATCGTCCGCGGTCCTGAAGCTTGTCTATGGCATAGGCATAGGCTGTTCCCGCTTCCAAAGCGATCAGAGAGCCGTTAACCCGGCGTTCGATCTCGCCTTTCCAGGGTTGGTATTCCAGAAAGCGGTGAGCCATGATGGCTTCTCCCGCCGATGCTGTCAGCACGTTGTTGCGTAGGCCGATGATGCCACGCGACGGTATCTGGAATTCAAGCTGCACACGGTCGTTCTGGGTGGTCATGGCTGTAAGGTCGCCTTTGCGGCGGGTAACCATGTCTATCATTTTCGACGAGTATTCTTCGGGAACGTTGATGGTGAGCAGTTCGACAGGCTCGCATTTTACTCCGTCGATTTCTTTAACGATTACCTGCGGCTGTCCGACCTGAAGTTCGTAGCCCTCGCGGCGCATGGTTTCGATAAGTACCGACAGATGCAGCACTCCGCGGCCGAAAACACTCCATACATCCTGATTCGCGTCCTTTTGAACGCGCAGAGCCAGATTGCGGTCAAGTTCTGCTGTCAGACGGTCGCCGATGTGGCGCGATGTGACGAATTTGCCGTCGCGTCCGAAAAAAGGACTGTCGTTGATGGTGAAAGTCATCGACATTGTCGGTTCGTCGATGGCTATGCGGGGAAGGGCTTCAGGTGTTTCGGCATCGGCTACGGTATCACCGATTTCGAAGCCTTCGAGTCCGACGATGGCACAGATGTCACCGCTGCCTACTTCCTGCACACGTTTGCGTCCCATTCCTTCGAAGGTATGCAGTTCTTTGATACGTTGGCGGCTTATGGAGCCGTCGCGACGGCATAAGGCGATATCCATACCTTCGCGTACGGTGCCGCGGTGTACGCGGCCTATGGCTATGCGGCCGACATATTTTGAGAAATCCAGTGATGTCACGAGCATCTGTGCCGGACCTTCAAGAGTGGCGGGTTCGGGTATGTATTCGATTATGGCGTCGAGCAACGGTAGTATGTTGTCGGTCGGTTTGTCGTAATCCGTACTCATCCAGCCTTGTTTGGCAGAACCGTAGAGAGTGGGGAAGTCGAGCTGTTCTTCTGTGGCGTCGAGATTGAACATCAGATCGAACACCATCTCCTGTACCTCGTCGGGACGGCAGTTCGGTTTGTCTACTTTATTGATTACCACTACGGGTTTAAGTCCCAGCTGTATGGCTTTCTGCAGCACGAAACGAGTCTGGGGCATCGGTCCTTCGAATGCGTCGACCAAGAGCAGGCAGCCGTCGGCCATGTTGAGCACACGCTCTACCTCGCCGCCGAAATCGGCGTGCCCGGGGGTGTCGATTATGTTGATTTTATATCCTTTATAGTCGATGGAAACGTTTTTCGACAGGATTGTTATACCGCGTTCGCGCTCCAGATCGTTGTTGTCAAGAATTAATTCTCCGGCATTCTGATTCTCGCGAAAAAGATGGCCGGCAAGGAGCATTTTGTCGACAAGCGTGGTTTTGCCGTGGTCGACGTGGGCAATGATTGCGATATTGCGGATTTTCTGCATACTCTATTGGATTGATTTCGTCGGCAAAGGTAGCATTTTTTTCGCAGACAGCGTGTGCCTCGCGCACGAAATTATGATGAAGCAGAGTCTGTAATTAAAAATAAAAAATGTAACTTGCATGCTCAAAAACGGTATGAAACAGAAAAATAAAATTACAGTTCAGAACTATGTTTCGCCCTGCGGTGCTTTGCTTTTGGGTTCTTTAGGCGACAGGCTATGTCTGTGTGATTGGCAGTCAGGTAAGAGTAACGGTCATATAATAAGGCGACTGGAGCGCGTTCTTGATGCGGAGTTTAAGGAAGGCGACTCGGATATGACGCGGATTGCAATATTGCAGCTCGAAGAATATTTTGCCGGCGAGCGCAAAGAATTTTCGCTGCCTCTGCTGTTTGCCGGCAGTGATTTTCAGCAAAAAGTATGGAATGCCCTTTTGACGATACCTTTCGGAACAACAATTTCGTATGGAAAGATGGCCGCAGATATAGCCATGCCTACAGCTGTCAGAGCCGTGGCGAATGCCAATGGAGCCAACGCATTGTCGATATTCGCACCTTGTCACAGAGTAATAGGCGGCGACCGGTCGCTCACAGGTTATGGGGGTGGCCTGCATGTTAAAAAATTCCTGCTTGAGCTTGAGGGTGTGTTGTTATAAAATAAATTTGGCTTTGCTCTCGACTTATTCGTATCTTTGTTCTCTGACAGAATAAATAAAGCCCGATGACAATGGCCAGCCCTCTTATAAGTATAATTACTGTTACACGAAATGCCGCAGACACACTTGAGCGCACGCTCATCAGTGTCGACGGTCAGACTTTTCTTGATTATGAACATCTGGTCATCGACGGGGCGTCGACCGATGCCACCGCATCTGTGGTTGCCGCACGGCCTTCGATAAAAAGGCGTTTTGACTGCCGTCCGGACAAAGGTCTGTATGATGCTATGAACCGGGGGCTGTCGGAAGCTCGGGGAACCTATGTGGTATTTCTGAATGCCGGCGATGCTTTCCATGATAGGGATGTACTGGCAAGAGTGGCGTCAGCGATTGCCGATGCCGGTTCTCCAGGTATAGTCTATGGACAGACTGACATTGTCGATGATGATGGCCGGTATTTGCACCCGCGTCATTTCGAGGCTCCGGAGAACCTTGCTTTGAGTGATTTCAGGCGAGGTATGGTCGTATGTCATCAGGCGTTTTTTGTTTTGCGGCGTATTACAGTGCCTTTTGATCTGCGTTATCGTTATTCGGCTGACTACGATTGGTGTATACATTGTTTGCAACATTCGCGGCATAATGTTTACGTGGATCGACCTGCTTTGGTCGACTATCTCAGCGAAGGACTTACCACGCGCAACAGGCGTGCATCGTTGCGTGAACGTTTTCGGATCATGGCACGCCATTATGGCTTTTTTCATACCATATTGCTTCATCTGAAGTTGCTTTTTGGAGTCGCTTCTTGAATATTGAATTTTACAGATGTATCTATTTAATACCACATTCCAGGTTGATGATGCTATTGCATCGGATTTTATCGATTTTCTTCGTGACGAATATATAAAGGTCGCATGCTCCGGGTGCGGATTTGTTCAGCCTTTGCTTACAAAGGTGATGGCGGCTCAGGATGCCGGTACGGGAGAGCCGTCTACAAGCTATGCCTTGCAGATGCGTGCTCCGTCGCGCCGCATTCTGGACGATTTTATGACCGGTACCGGTTCCGAATTGTTACGGCTTATAAGCGACCGTTGGGGCATGCGTGTGCTCTTCTTCAGCAGTGTACTTGAAATTATGAAATGATATGGCAGATGCAAAAGTCAAGGAGGCTGACCGTGTCATACTGGGCATAGACCCGGGAACTAATGTCATGGGCTATGGCATTCTCGGCGTTTTCGGGCGAAAGCCGGCTCTGATAGCCATGGGTGTTATTGAGCTGAAGAAATTCGAAGATCACTATATTCGGCTCCACCGTATTTATGAGCGTGTGACTATGCTGGTAGAGCAATATCTGCCCGACGAGATGGCTATCGAGGCTCCTTTCTTCGGAAAGAATGTGCAGTCGATGCTGAAGCTCGGTCGGGCACAGGGAGTTGCCATAGCCGCCGCCATAGCTCGTCAGGTACCTATTACGGAATATGAGCCGCGAAAGATAAAAATGGCTATCACAGGCAACGGCGGAGCATCCAAGGAGCAGGTGCGTGAAATGTTGCGGCGCATGCTCGACATTCCTGAGGCGTCGATGCTGCCGCATCTTGATGCTACTGATGCTCTCGGCGCTGCGCTGTGTCATTTCTATGAATCAGCCAAGCCTCTGAAAACAAAATCATCCGCCTCTTGGAAAGATTTTATTGCCCATAATCCTGAAAAGGTCAGCACGGGGATCAGGCGAAAATGAATGTAAACATACGGAACGGGCGGATGTTTTATTGATATGACTATAAAATGAATTGAAATCATGAAAGAAAAACTTACAATAGCCCTTGTGGCTCATGATAACCGCAAGGCAGATATGGTGGACTGGGCGCGTTACAATGCCGAATACCTTTCACATCACAGGATTGTATGTACAGGGACGACCGGTGGCCTGATCAAAAATGCATTCGATGAACTTGGCATTGAAGCCGACATCCGCTGTATGAATTCAGGTCCTTTGGGCGGAGATGCGGAAATTGCCGCAATGGTAGTGCGCCATGAGGTGGATCTGGCTGTCTTCCTTATCGACGACCTCAATCCACAGCCTCATGAAGCCGACATACAGATGCTTCTGCGGCAGTGCCGTATACACAATGTGCCTATTGCATGCAACCGCATAAGCGCCGACCTTATGATTTCGAGTTCGCTGTGGTCCGATGATACTTATGTTCCGGCCAAGCAGAGCTACGTACATTTTGACCGTAAGCCACAGGAATAATATATAGAGATAATAAGCTATATGACAATTGCCGACGAATTGAGCCGTATTGATACGCTGCGAAAGGAACTGCACCGCCACAATCATAACTATTATGTTCTGAATGCACCGGAAATAAGCGATTTCGATTTCGATGCCATGATGCGCGAACTTGAAGGGTTGGAAAAGAAACATCCGGAACATGCCGACCCGAATTCGCCCACGCAGCGTGTCGGTTCCGATATCAGTCATTCTTTTGAGCAAGTGGCTCATGTCTACCCGATGTTGTCGCTTGCCAATACCTATTCTGTAGAAGAGGTCGATCAATGGGTGGGGCGGCTGGAACAGGCTTTGCCGGGGCGTGATGTTACGCTTGTCGGAGAAATGAAATTCGATGGTACCGGTATATCGCTTATATATGAGTATGGGCGTCTTGTGCGTGCCGTTACCCGTGGCGACGGCGAGAAAGGTGACGATGTGACGGCCAATGTCCGTACAATCCGTACGATTCCTTTGCAGCTTTCCGGCGACGACTATCCCGATTTCTTTGAAATCCGCGGAGAGATAGTTTTGCCGTGGTCTGCTTTCGACCGCATCAACGCCGAACGTGAGGCTGCCGGAGAGCCGCTTTTCGCCAATCCGCGCAATGCCGCTGCCGGCACTCTTAAACTGCAGAACTCAGCGGAAGTGGGGCGTCGCGGACTTGATGCTTACCTTTATTATCTTTTAGGTGATAAGTTGCCGTATGCCACGCATTACGAAAACATGCAGGCGGCTCGCCGATGGGGATTCAAGGTATCCGACGCCATGACACACCTCGGATCGATATCGGATGTCGACGCTTTCATAAAATATTGGGACACGGCCAGGAAAGAGTTGCCGGTAGCGACCGACGGTCTTGTTTTTAAAGTAGATGTCCTTCAGGAACAACTTAATCTCGGTTTTACGGCAAAGTCGCCACGTTGGGCTGTGGCCTACAAGTTCCGGGCCGAACGAGCTTTGACACGTCTGCGTTTTGTGTCGTTCGATGTCGGACGAATGGGAATCATTACGCCTGTCGCCAATCTCGAACCGGTGTTGTTGTCGGGTACGGTCGTCAAGCGTGCGTCGTTGCATAACGCCGATATAATGCGCGCGCTCGACATTCATTCCGACGATATGTTATATGTGGAGAAAGGCGGAGAAATAATTCCGAAAATTACAGGCGTTGAACTATCGGAGCGTTGTGCCGGCAGTCGTCCCGTAGAATTCGTCAGCCATTGTCCTGCGTGTGGCACGCCATTGCTTCGTGTCGAGGGGGAGGCTGCGTGGGTATGTCCTAACAAGCGCGGGTGTAAGCCTCAGATAATAGGTCGGGTAGAGCACTTTGTGGGTCGTCGTATGATGAATATCGATGGCGTCGGTGAGGAAACTGCCGCACGCCTCTTCGAGGCAGGAATGGTGCATGATATAGCTGATTTATACAGTCTGACACCGGAGATGCTTATGACTCTCGAAGGATTTGCACGCCGCAGTGCCGAACGTGTGGTAGATGGCATCGCCGCCAGCCGTGAGGTGCCGTTTGAGCGTGTGGTGTTTGCTCTGTCTATCCCGTATGTCGGTGAAACCACAGCGCGCAAACTCGCCAGAGCCGCCGGCTCGCTTGACAGGCTTATGGATATGCCGCTTGCCGAGCTTGAAGCTGTCGAAGATGTAGGGCCGCGTATAGCCCGGTCTATTGTCGATTATTTTGCTGATGAAGAAAACCGTCGTATTGTTGAGCGTTTGCGCGACGCCGGCCTGACGATGGAGTGTGCCTTGCCGGATAATCAGAACGGAGTATCCGATGTCCTCGGAGGAAAGACATTTGTCATAAGCGGTGTGTTTTCTCTTCACGGGCGTGATGACTATAAGGCAATGATTGAGGCATACGGCGGCAAAAATACAGGTTCCATATCCAAGAAAACCGATTATATACTTGCAGGTGAGAATATGGGACCGGCAAAACTCGAGAAAGCACAGAAATTGGGAATCCCCATAATCGACGAACAAACATTCCTTTCCATGATCGGACAGGGTTAACATATCCTTTTAGAAGTTCATATATTCTGATTTTATACGGCAAAGCGATGCAATTCATTGAATTGCATCGCTTTGCCGTAGTGGAGCTGGAGGAACTTGTTCCTTGCGCTCCAAATGCACTTATATCAACAAGTTGCAATTGGTTAACATTCGTGTGTAGCGATTTTGCAACCTAAATTTCTTTATCCTCACACAGCCGCTTGCTGCATGACCCGAAGGGTTCTAAGGTTATTGCAAAGTTAATACTTTTTTCTATGACTTTCAAGTCCGAATGTTCGTTTTAACCCTCCTTATGCAGAGTGTTAAAATGTTCAGCGAGGTGCAAAAGCCGGTTCAAGAATCTCCAGATGAAGAGCATTTTCAATCTTTGAGATTGTCTCGATTGACAGATTCTCCGTACCCTTCAAAACACGCGAGATGTACTGCTGGGAGCAACCCATTCGTTCGGCAAGTGCCTTTTGCGTCAGTCCGAGTTCCTCCATTTTATCAAGCATCATCATGGCGATTCTCTGCGAGTATCTCAACCATGACTTATTGGCCATGCGCCATTCTGCATTCTCCCGCCACTTTGAGGGAGTCGTGCTTCGATGCTCGTTCAGCTTCTTTATCGTTTCTTCTCTTGTCTTCATATCAACCTCCTTTTTTAATTCAGTTCACGAAGATAGTCATCGAACGAATCCTTATCCGATATCTCGTTCTCTATTAAAAATCTCCTTACTTTCTCCATACGGGCCAATTCAACCAGTGTATGTTCTCGTTCCTGCATGGTGCGTGTAAGTTTGATTGCACCGCCGGTTACTACATAGATACCCGGCTCCAACTTGATTGCATATATTCGTAACCATGAGGCATGACGGGGCGTGTTACGTAGACGGGTCTTCTTGTGGCCGCGTCGACATCGAACAGCATGGTTCCATGCACTATCGAACGCCCCGGAATATGGTAAAACGCATTGCCCGACACCTTGCGGCCGTCAATCACAATATCGTTGCGCCCGGTGGGACGGGCATCGAAACCGAGTCCGCGCAACATATCGGATACCAAAATTGTATAACGCGAGAAAGTCGTGCTGATATCGTCGGATGGGGTTATGTACGAAAACATCCAGTTGTCGCGGTCGGCATACACACAGCCGCCTCCGCTGCGACGGCGCACCACATCTATGCTGTGTGCGCGGCAGTATTCCATATTCACCTCGGCGTCCATATCCTGATTTCTCCCGCATATCACAGTCGGATTTACCCTCCACGCGAAGAAATAATCGTCGGGCGGAAGAGTCCGTGCCGCCCACTCCTCCGCTGCGAGGTAGAAAGGTAGGCGACGCCAAAGGGCTGCATCAGGCAATGCAAGGTGTTTCATCGGCACATTCCGTTTTTGGTGCGCTCAAAAGTAAGATATTTGCCGACTTCTCCAAGCCTTTCAGAAAGAAAAAAACTCACCTTTGAAAAAAGGTCCTGCCGAACGGATGTCGACAGGACCTTGTGTTGACGGGTATTTATTTTATCGTTTCTTTGCAATTATGACAGCAGCACCACCGCCGGGAGCGAGGTTCAGTGGCAACACCGTGCGAGAGTCGACATCCATTTCATGAATATCCATGTCGTAGGGATTGGTGCGGTAGTCGGCGTTTTCGCCATCGCAGAATATCCGCGCGGTATAGGTTGCTCCTTCATCAAGGAAATCAAGAGGGACGTCCATGTTGCAGACATTTGTTCCGGTTATGGCGCCGATGTACCAGCTGTCGGAGTTGCGGTCGCGACGGGCTATGGCGAGGTATTCGCCTATCTTGGCCTGTGGCACCACCGTTTTGCTCCAGGAGGTGGGGCACGTCGTGATAAATTCCATGCCGGGCTGGTCGACGTAGTTTTCAATAATGTCCGCGCTCATCTGCAAAGGGCTGTATAACACCACGCTCAATGCAAGTTCTTTGGCTGTGGTGTGCATGGGACGGGTGCCCGACACAACCTCATAGTTATATTTGAGCACGCCGGGAGTATAATCCATCGGGCCGGCCAATCCGCGTGTAAAGGGCAGTATGAGAGTATGCTCGGGGGGATTGCCTCCATCGGGGCACCAAGCGTTGTATTCCTGTCCGCGCACGCCTTCCTGTGTCATCAGGTTGGGATATGTTCTCTGCAGGCCCGTGGGCATAACGGGTTCGTGGTTGTCGATCATTATGTGATGTAGGGCGGCGGTTTCGATTACCTTGCGGTAATGACGCACGGCATATTGCGAGCCGTGGAGTTCCTTGCCGTCCATCAAGCGGTTTACGTATCCTGTTTTTACCGCGTTCATACCCAACCTGTTGTAAAGAGCGAAGGCGCTGTCAAGCTGAGTCTCGTAGTGTGCGGCAGCCCCGCCGGTCTCGTTGTGTCCGATAAGGCGCACGCCTTTTTCAGCGGCATATCGACACACTTCCTCGAGGTTGAAGTCGGGATATGGTTCCAGGAAGTCGAAACAAGTGCCGTCGGCGCTCCAGTCGTGTTCCCAACCTTTGTTCCAACCTTCCACCAGTACACCTGAGTAGCCGTTAGCAGCGGCAAAGTCTATGTATCGTTTGGTATTTTCGGTAGTGGCACCGTGCCTGTCGCCGATGTCCCAGGTATTTTCGCGGCGGTGCATCCCCCACCATATGCCGATGTACCGTCCCGGTTCTATCCACGAAATATCTTCAATGACACACGGTTCGTTGAGGTTGAGCATCATACGCGAGAGCAGCAGATCGGCGGCCGAGTTGCCTATCATTATAGTACGCCAAGGTGATTTTAGCGAGCCGTGGGCAAATACCTTTTCGCCTGTCGACCATGGAGTGAGATAAGAACGCAGACAGGTTCCGTTCTCCGCCGTAAGATTGAGCGAGGCGTAGTCGGTAAGAGCCGCTTCGTGGATGCTTAGGTAAAGGCTATCGGTGACTTTCATTGTCAGGGGAGTGCATACGGTGTCGAGCACCGACACGGGCGATGCCTTATAAATTCCTTCGTAATATTCGGTATCGTAGGGAATTGACCATGCCACGGCCTCCTCGGCGAGGTTGAAACGAGTATTTTCGTCCATGAGCACAAGAGACTCTACGCCGTCTTGGGCAGGGATAAGATATCTAAAGCCTACGCCGTCGTCGAAAACGCGGAATTCAATGTCGAAAAGTCGGCTGAGCGAGTCCGTCTCACGAAAATGGAGGGTTAAGGCATTGTAGTTGTTCCTTACCGTGGACTCTTCGCCCCAAGGCTGTTCCCAAGTTTGGTCGAACGACGATATTTCACTGCCGAGCAGCTCGCTGTTCGCGCCGAGAATGCCGTCGAGAAACTCAAGACTGACAAACGACGAGTCGATCACGGTTCGGCCATCGACATTCACTAAATAGTACGGACGACCTGCGTCGACGCCGACGGTCACGACATTTCGGCCGTTTGGCGACACAGCCGTACTCGCCGAGGCCTTTACGCAGCTTTGCAGCGGATTGAAAGCCAGCATAGCCGCAAGCGCTGTGAGCGCTGTTAAAATTATTATGATTTTATTACGCATATTTGTGATATATAATTAGTTGTATCTGTCCGAAGACAGCGGTGGATGTTAAACAAGAGATCGCCACATGGCCACCTGCGGCGTTTGTTCAGTCGACCACCGATTTGATTTCCATAATAAGCCGTTCAAAATCCTCGCTTGAAACGATGCTTCGTGTTTTTGCCCGGGATTTGTAGGTATTGACTGTACTCGGAGTATAGTTCAAAAAAGTGGCGATATCGTTGCTGTCGTGAATGCCGAGTCGCACAAGTGCGAATATCCTCATTTCGGATGAGAAAGTTCCATCGGTCACATCGGCCATACCGGGGTCGTCGGGAGGAAACAAAGCACGGTACTCGGAGATAAAGGTGGGAAAGAGACGTTTAAAAATCCGGTCGAACTGAGCCTGGATATTCTCTTTTTCCTTACGTAGGTCGCTTTTGCGAAGGTGAGCGCGCAGATCGTCGTACTGACGGGCGGCAAGCTTACGGTCCACAAATTTGTATAGTTCCTCTATCTTACGGATATACTGTGAGTTGAGCTTAAAGCCATATCCTATGTACTCTTCCTTAATTCGCATGCTTTCCTGCAGCTGACGGTTTGCTTCGGTCAGCTGGCTGTTGGTATATTGTATCACGGTGTTAGAGTCGTGAACCAATGCCTGCGACTCTTTCAGGCTCTTGTTGAGCTTGGCTATGACCACCAGAAGGAATATGAGCAGAATGACCAGAATAGTCAACCCGGCGACAAGATATTCGAGATTACGTTTGCTCGAGTTCAGCGAGTCGCAGCGTTTCGAGGCTATGATGGTGTTGAGCGCATTGATTTCCGACTGACGATGCTTGGAATTGAAGAATTGTGCATCTTCGAGAGCCAGCTGGATGTAGCGTCGGGCCGCCTCGATATTTCCCCGTTCGCTCATATATCGCGCAAGTGAGGCTTTGGCTGTAGTCTCGCGTTTTGCCGACTCAACATCGAGCTTGGCCGAGTTGGCCTTGTAGTAAATTGCCGAGAGTGAGTCGTTGGCTTCGATGTACAAGTCGCCCAACACGGAGCTTATCATGGCCTTTTCGCCCTTGTCGATATCGTCGCGGTTGAGAAGATCGTGAAAGATGCTTATTTTCTGATCGAGGGTCATCGTGGACATGGTCATGAATATGCTGGCATAGGTAGCCATGTAGGATTGGCGTGGCAGCAAGGTCATAACCGAGTCGCTGTAAGCTCGCGAAAGGGAGGCGTTGCGGTCTCTAAAGGTGCCGTCGGCATAGTTGCTCAGGTCAGAGTACAGCCTGATGCACCGGAAGTAGAACAGTGCACGGGTCGACGGTGTCACTCCTTCGAGTGATGTCTGTCTCACAACGTCTACCCCATCGGAGAACAGTCCTGAGCTGATAAAGCTGAAAAGGCGGTCGCTTTGGGCTATGGCTACCAGTTCCTTGTCGCCGGTTCGAACAGCGGCTTCGAGCTCGCGGTCAGCAAAAAACCTCGCCGAGTCGCTCTGATAAGAGCTGTACTGCATATATATTTCGTGGAGCAACGCGGCGCGCCGGCGATGATCCGAGGTATCCAGGCGTTTCAGGGCGAGACCGAGGCTGTCGATGTTGTAGGTGCGATATATATAATATGTATCGCGGCGATCCAGCACATGGTTAAGAGCACCGATCATCGAATCGGCAGCCTCGGGTGTCACGGCGCGTGCCGAACTCAATGCCGACAGCAAGATTAGCGTTATCAGAAGTCGTTTAATCATTATTAATATATGAGTATTTTTCGGCTTGTACCCGCTCCGCTTACGATGTACATTCCCGGTGCCAGGCTCCCGACCACCGCGGTGCCGGTTTCGTCGGCCGCGGCGGTGCCGGTTACCATGCCGGTAAGATTGAATACTGTCACGGCCGTACCGGGAGCAAGGCCGCCCACACCTACGGCCCCTTTGCCGGGGTACATTGTGGTGTTGGCTGCGTCCATCTTAATGCGGTCGACGCCCGAGAACGAGGCATCTTCCACAAAGTTAAAGTTGGGGGCTACCGTCCGAAAGTTCGAAATGCCTTTGCAGTTTTTGGCCACAAGATTGCTGTAATGCCCGTAACCGGTTGTATTGCGGACAATGGAAATACCGAATTGGCCGTTGCCTTTGCCGTCAACGTAGATATTGTGGAGTTCAAGGCCTTCGATAGAGCCGCCTTGAATTGCCACGCCTTGCCATTTGGGTTCGATCACGTCGATGTATTCAACGCGAATATTCTTGAGGCCGTAAGAGCCTTGACCCTTGATCTGCACTGCGGGACATGCACCTCCCCAGAAGCTGCCGATTTCGGCGCTACGATCCACACCACCGCTCCGCAGAAGGGTTATATCCCGGAACTGGCATTCGGTGTCACCGAAACCGCTGCCGGGAAAGTCGCAGTTTATACGGGCACCGCAGTCCATTGCATCGGCAATAACAATATGATGGGCTTTATGACCGTTGCCTCCGAAAAAGCCGAGCGACGATGCGCGCCAGTTGTTTTCGGCGGTGTTATAGGCAAACAAATTGCCGGTACAAGCGGCGTTGGTGTTCGACGACCACGTTGCCTGGTCGTCGTCGCCATTGTTGCGGAACGAACAATGGGTAACCGAACAGTTTGTGGAGCCCGACGACAGGTTGAATCCGTCGGCATAGTTGTTTCGGAAGCGGCAATGGCTCACCTGCAGGCCGTCGGGCGTAACGCCGTCGTAGTCGGCAATCCAGCCGCCACATTCAAAGTGATCCACCCGGCAGCCGCGTATCACACTGTTTCGCCCGAACGAACCCATGAAGCCTTTGCCCACCTGCTGCGAGTCGATGTTCTGGTAGTATCGCTTGTTGTTGACTGTTGTGAGCGATATTCCTTCCACCACGATATTGCTGGCGTTGCTGTATATGCCTCGCTTCCAATAGGCTGGTGAATCGGAGTTCTGCGAGAAGTTGAATGTGGTGTACCACATGCCCGCACCCACTATCTTGGTCCCGTCATGGGGTATGTACATCCTGTCCGGAATATCGTATACCCCGGGCTCGAAATATATGGTCTTGCCACCGTTGCGTTGCATAAAACGGTTTATGTCGGCTGCTCGCCCGGTGAATTTAACTTTGTTGGCATCGGCAATATCCTCGAACTTGACTGGTTCGGGCGCCATTTCGAGTTCAACGAAGTCTATGGTAATATCGAAGTCAGTATCGGCCTGGCGCACCAGACGGAAACGGCTGTCGCGGTTTATTACACCGGGAAGCAGAACATTGACTTCGTCGAAATACATACGCGCGAATTTGCCGTCGGTGGCCGGCGTGTTGTCGGGGTATATCCATCCGCTGTACATCCACTGCCATGCCCAGTAGGAATCCAGGTTGATGTCGCACATCTTAGTTTCGTCCACGTAAAGCGCAAGAGTGGCTTTCAGACCCTTCCCCTCGTTGCCGTCAGGCAACGAAAAACGTAGGGTCATGGCGTTGGCGTCGGCATCGGCCGTCCACTCAACATAATCGCCGATTTTGACCAGGCTCGCCGCACGGCTATTGGAAGCCTCGGTCTGGATCAGCGAGCAGCGGTAGCGTCCGGGCTTGTTTAAAAATTTGAGCTGACCGTCGCAGGCACCTTCCTCGGCCTCGTACCGCAGGTAAGGCCGGTCGTAGTAACCGCGCTGTCGGGCGTCCTCGGCCGCATACGACAGATCGTGTTGCGCCGCAGCCGGCAAGGCTGCAGCAATGGCCAGAATTGCGATAAACAGGATTTCTTTCATGCTGATTAGATAAATGATTTGTTTCATGCTGATTGGTTAAATGTAAGTCTTTTGTGATTTTTTTGCAAATTTATACCTACCGGCAGCTTAAGCCATACAATTTAGGATATATCAAACAAATCAAAAAGGGTTATTATTTATTACACACTGTAAATCTGCGCTATAAAGCACTATCACATATCTCAAAATCAAAGATATATAGGCAGCTTAGCCAGGGCTGTCAAACCGGACGTACCGATTAACCACCCTTTGATTATTTAATTTGTCAAAAGCCAAATCATTGCTGAGCCACAACTAAATAGAATATATCTTTGCTAAAATAACGTTGATTTATACTAAAAAGTATTTACAAGGGTGCTTTTTCAGCTAATTTTACTTCGCCGTTTCGGGAAAAGGCCACTTTCCCGATTAGGCATATTAATACAATCTTAAATTTTATAACAAACATGAGAAAAACTTTACTCATTCTTGCGGCTGCAACCACATTGGCAGCATCGGCGCAGAGTCAGTTGGCAAATCCCAAGGATTCCGACGGCAACATCATCTTTAAATACGATATGGTAAACGACCGCTGGGCCGATGCCAATGATTTCGAAATCGACGAAACATTTGTTTTCGCCATCGACATCACCGGCGTTACCGATGCCAACGGCAAAGTGCTCACCGAAGAGGTTGCCAAAACCGGCCGTGCTTCCATCGGCCGCGGCATTGCCTTCGACTTCTGGGTCGACCAGGACAACTATCCCACCGGCTCCAAAGGCCCCACCTTCGACGGCCGCTTGTTCAAGATCAAGGACAACATCTGGGGCATGACCTTCAACATCTTCCAGTTCCTGTACAGCCGCATGAAGGACGACAACATGGGTCCGAACGACGACTACACCGAATATAAGGTACAGGAAGCCGGTTTCCAATTCGGCTTTTTGGGCTGCGTCTTCATCTACGGCCACGACGGCAGCAATCCCGGTGCCGAATGGTGGGACGGTGTCGTAACCCCCGTCGGCTTCGAGACCACCGTGGTTACCAAGCCCTACACCGGCACCAAAATCTCGCCCGAATTTACATTCGCCGAAATCCATCCCGAAGAGGAAGATATCGTAAACATGCCTGCCGGCTGCAGCAATGCTGCCTTTATCGGCGACAACTGGGGCGGTTATGCCTATCCTCAGGACTATGCTGCCGCAATCGGCAACTCCGGCATTGAAGATGTTACCATCGGCACTGCCGATATCGTGGCTCGCGAATATTACGACGTTTACGGCCGCAAGCTCAACGACGCTCCTCTGAGCGGATTCTACATTGTACGCCAGATGCGTGCCGACGGCACAGCCGACGCGATAAAGACTGTACGCTAACAAACTCCCAGGGAGGTGATTTTCGCGAAACTCCGTAGATAATCACCTCTCTATTTTTTATACCATAAAAATTCACACATGAAAATGACGCAAAAAATTCTGAGTTTGGCCTTGTTCCTGCTCGTTGCCGTCACGATGTCCGCTCAAACTGTGCCTCTGATTACAGGCACGGTTTTTGATTCGGAAGGCGAAACGGCGATAGGCGCCGCCGTGAAAGTGTCGGGTACAGGCAACACCGCCATGACCGATGTCGATGGCAAATTCAGCCTGCGCAACGTTGCGGCTGGCAGCACCGTAGAGGTTTCTTATGTAGGATACTCCACATCGGAATTCAAAGTATCCGCAACGCAGACCGACTACACTGTGACCTTACAAGCTAAAAATGAAATACTCGACGATGTGGTGGTTGTCGGCTATGGCACCTCGCGCCGTTCCGAGCTTACCGGCTCCATAACATCGGTGAAAGGCAGCGATGTCCGCGACTTTTCCGTCAACTCCGTAAGCGATGCCCTTGCAGGCCGCGCCGCCGGTGTATCGGTAACAAAACACGGCGGCTCACCAGGCGAAACTCCCGATATCATTATCCGCGGTGCCGCTTCTATCAACGGCATTGCGCCTCTATATATCGTCGACGGTGTGAAGATGGGCACCGGCTTTGATTTCAATACCCGCGACATCGAGAGCATCGAGGTGCTCAAGGATGCCGGTTCATGCGCGATTTATGGTTCGGAGGCCGCCGGCGGCGTTATCCTGGTAACCACAAAACGAGGTAACGAAAGCAAGCCGAGCCTCAATGTCAATGCCCGCTTCGGTATACGCAATGTCGATAAAAGCCGTCTGCGCCTGCTCAATCGCGACCAATTCATAGCAGCCCGCATGCTCATGGGTACCGACATTCTCGCAGCCGAAGGTGTGGACGATCCCTCGGTACTTCCCGATGTGGACTGGATGGACGTTATGTACAAAACAGCCCACGAGCAGGAGTACAATCTGGCTCTGAGCGGCGGCAACAACAGCCTCAAATACTATGTATCGGCAGGCTATGTCGACGAGGAAGGCACCTACCTCGACTCAAAGGCCCGCCGATTCTCCATTCGCACCAACGTTGACTACAACATCAATAAGATATTCAGCGTGGGCACCTCCACCACCGGCAGCGTGTTCGATGTAAACCCCACCCGTACCTATTCGGTATATACCAACAGTATTCCTTTCCGCACTGTGCCCACCATGACGCCTGTAGACAAGGACGGCAAATACTCTCCCACACCCGTGTATATCAACGGCACCAACCCTTATGGCGAGGAAATGACCTACCATGTCAACGGTAAGAACTACGCCGCCAATATGCTGGCATATCTTACCGTGCGTTTCATTCCGGAACTCACACTCCATGTCAACGGCATAGCCAAAATGGGCGCCTACAGCCGCCGCAAGTTTGCCGAAGATTTTGAATTCCGCTCGGGACACGAATCGGCTTCGTTCGAGTCGGATGCCGGCACATCGCTGGAGTTGACCTATAACGCCACCCTTACCTACGAAGACTGCTTTGCCGACAAATTCAACCTCAAGCTCATGGCCGGCAGCGAAGCCAACAACTACAACAGCTATGGCAACTGGATTCGTGCCATTGACTTCCCCGTCGATATAGTAAACTCGATGAACCTGTCGACCAATGTGAACAAAACCGCCACCGACAATATCGGCAAAAGCCATTCGATGAGCTTCTTCGGACGTCTCAATTTTAACTACGACCACCGTTATTATCTCACCGCTGTGGTGCGTCGCGACGGTTCGGACCGCTTTGGCCGCAACAACCGTTGGGGCACATTCCCCTCGGTCAACGGTATGTGGCGCATGGGCCAGGAGAGCTTTATCCGCGATAACACCCATTGGCTCAACGATGTGAAAATTCGCGCCGGCTACGGTGTGCTCGGCAACGACGGCATCGGCCAGTTCCTATACACCCGCTCTTTCTCCGGCGACCAAATCAAATATAGTTTCGATGGAAAAGAAGTTACCGGCTGGGCAAACTTCAAGGTTCCCAACGAAGACATCAAGTGGGAGGAAGTGCACCAGCTCGACCTCGGCGTGGATTTCTCGCTGTTCAACAATCGCCTGAGCCTGACATATGATTTCTATGACCGCCAGACCCTCGACATGCTCTACTGGCGTAAGATGCCTTTCGCATCGGGCATCGGCAACTATTGGAACGGACAGCCTTCCATGCCTGTGAACGTGGGCAAAGTGCAGAACATCGGCCATGAACTGACAATAAATTGGATGGACCGGGTGGCCGATTTCAATTACAGCGTCGGATTCAACGCCTCATGGAACTCCAACAAGATACTGGATCTGGGTGTCGCCGGCGCCGAGCCTATCATGGACGGCATAAACCGCACGGAGAACGGCCATCCGATGGCTCAACTCTGGGGCTACCGCTGCCTTGGCATCATTCAGAGCCAGGAGCAGATTGACGCTCTCAATGCAAAGGCTGTCGCTGCCGGCAAACCGTACTACTGGCGCGAGAATACCGGCGTGGGTGACCTTCTGTTCGATGACCACGGACAGGGTTATATCGACGACAACTGCAAGGAATACATCGGTAATCCCTGGCCTAAGATGACAATGGGCCTGAATCTGGCGGCCCAGTGGCGCGGCTTCGACCTGACTGCCAACTTCCAGGGTGCCTTCGGCTTCGATATATACAACGGACTCAAGCAGAAAACACAAACTTTCAGCGACGACGGCAACACCACTCTCGACATATACAAGAACTCGTTCTTCGGCGACAACGGCCTTACCGACCAACCCCGATGCGGCATGTTCGGCGATGACGGCCAGTGGATGGGCGACCCCTCCGCCAACTTCGGCACCGTGTCGAGCTTCTGGGTGGAGAAAGGCGACTATCTCAAGCTCAAGAACTTTGTGGTAGGTTATACTCTCCCCGCCAAAATTACCCGCAAGGCCTGCTTCAACAAGGTGCGGCTGTATTTCTCGGCCTCGAACCTGTTCACCATAACCAGATATTCAGGCATAGACCCCGAAATTGCCGGCGTATCAAACCAGAACGACAATGCAACCTGGTCGGTAGTTAACGGTAGCAATGCCGGTAAAGGCGTGCTTGCCCGTGGAGTCGACAACGAAAAACGCTACCTTCCCTCGCGTCTATTCTCTTTCGGTATTGACATAACTTTCTGATAATCATGAACAAATTAGCAAAATATATAACAATGTTCACCGTTGCGTCCGGTCTTGTCGCCTGTAACGACTATCTGGACATAGCGGACGAGTCATCGGTTTCGCCAAACAATTTCCCCACCAACCTGGAGCACTGCGACCTGCTGCTTAACTCGGCTTATGCCGGCGCTCATCTCCACGACCTCTATCCCCATACCATGCTGCCCTTCGTAATGTGGATGATTGACCACTCGCAGGACACCTACGAAGTATGGGACAGCCGCAATGATTTGTCTATCAACAACGGTCTGGTCGACTGCGGCTATCTTGCAGGCATTTACGGAGCCTCGATGAAATGGATACAATACGCCAACACCGCAATCCAAGGTATAGATTCCTATACTCTCAACGCTCCGGCATCGGAAATCGAACAACTGAACTACATGAAGGGCCAGGCTCTGTTCCAGCGTGCCTTCGCGTATTGGACTGCTCAGATTTTCTTTGAGCTCGAGACCAAACCCGACGGCCTCGGTTTCCCGATAATCCGCGAGCCGGCCACCGATGTAGCTTCTATGATGCCGCCGCGAGCCACCGTGGCGCAGACATGGGACTTTGTCATCGAGACTCTGGAAGAGGCCTCCACATTGCTCGAGGGTCACAACAGCGACAAAACCCGAGTAACCTACTGGGCCGCACGCGGTCTGCTCGCCAAGGCACTTATGCAGGCTCGCCGTCCGGACGAGGCTATTCCCGTTCTGGAGGACATAATCAATAACTCCGGCGCCAAGCTTCTGCCTTTCGAACAGTACAGCAACGCTTTCTACTTCGACGAAACATATGAATTCAACAGCGAGAACCTCTATGAAGTAGACTTCAAGCACAATCCCAAGCAGGAAGGCCCCTGGGGCGGCTTCTCGTCGGGCGGCGGTTTCCAGCTCGTCATCGCACCCTGGGCCACTGACCTCGACGTGAAGATGAACACCATGCCCGAGCCCGGCGAAGAGTTCAACACCGCCACAAACGGCGGCTGGGGCAACCATTTTGTGCACGACGAGAGCGTACGCCGCTTCGGTTGGAACCTGCCAATCGCACCGGCTCGCGTTGTCAACCCCGATTATAACTCGCGTGCTCATCGCAGTATCGACAATTTCCCCTTCATCCTCGACCCGGAATATCGTGAACTCAGCCGCCGCATGCGCGACGACAAACTTTGCGACCCGCGTCTGTTCATAAGCTGCGCCCAGCCCCATTACGACACCCTCAAAGGCCCGCGCAATCGCCTCACCTGGTACGATAAATCGTGGGAAGCCAAGACTATCACCGGCATCGACAAGCATTATTACTTCCAGCCGATCAAATTTACCGACCGCGACCATCTTGAAAACGGCTCGGGCAACAGCTGGAGCAGCAGCGCCAACGTGCCCGTGATACGTTTGGCCGACATTTACCTTCTATATGCCGAGGCCATTGCCGCGACCCGCCCCGACATTGCTCTCGAATACGTCAACAAGGTTCACCGCCGTGCCTACGGTGGAAAACCCGAGGAGCCGTCGGCCTACGACTATGCGTCGCTTACAGATGCCACCATGGCAGCCGTTTCTGACCCCTCCGATGTGCTCGCCCACGATGTGATAAAGTACGAACGTTGGGCCGAAATGTTCCAGGAAGGTCAATGGTGGTTCGATGTGCGCCGCTACGAAATTCTCGAAAACGAATGCCGTCACTTCAAAAAAACCATGATGGGCACCATCACATACTACGAACGCGGTTATGCCCAACCCATACCGCGCGCAGAAATTGAAGCTTACAACGGTAACCTCCAGCAAAACTATAACTATTGATATAAATGAAAAAGGCATTATTTATCATCTCACTCCTCTTCCTTTGTTTCACAGCCGAAGCCGCAGAGGGCTTCAAACTCGTGGGAGGAGCCACCGCCATGGGCTGGCCTGGCGATCCCGCCGCCGACAACGCCGGCTATGTGCTCACCGACAATGGCGACGGTTTGTTTGTCTACGAAGGTATGCTCTACCCGGCCAACGGCAATGACGGCCATGACGGTGAATTCAAATTTATGGTAAAGGAGAACGGGGTTTTCGGAGGATGGGAAACCAAGCAGCTCCACCCCATGGAACAGAATAGTACCGTGGGCACCGAAACTGCTGTCATGGCAGCCGGTTTCGACGGTTCCGACGACCGCAAATGGACTGTGGTCACCACCGGATGGTACCGTATCACCGTTGCCGAATCATCCGAGAGCTTTACGGTGACTGCCGAATTTATCGACTCCCCCTTCCGCATCGTCGGCGGTGCCTATAAAGGCTGGTCCACCGGGCCGGAAAATACGCTGGCTCTTTCGTACAGTGCCGACGAAACGTCCGCACTGTATTCGGCAGAAGGCGTGCTCACCCACACCGACAACGCTGACGTTGACAATTCGGCCTTCAAACTTCTTACCGACACATGGGAGTGGATGCCGTGCGTGTGCGCCAACGAACCATATGCCGCTTTCGGCGCGTTTGCCCCGTTCGAAGGTCAGGCCGTTTTGCGCACATCCGAAAGCGAACCAGACAACAAGTGGCTAATTGCCAATACCGGCCTATATGAAGTGAAACTGAAAATCGACGATAACGCCGCCTACACCCTCTCGGCACAGTATGTTCCCTCCCTCACCGTTATCAGCGGTGATAACAAGGTGGTGTGCAGCCGCAATGTCGATGATAACTCGGTGGTGTTCTCTGCAGAGTTCGACGCCACCAACGACGGATACGCTCTTCTGCTTGGCCATGCCGACGACAGCGGCAACGGGTGGTATCTCATTGCCGATAACAGCGCCCCTGTGGCAGCATTCTCCGAAAACGGAGATACACCCACCCATAAGGCTGTGTACTGCAATATCGACCAGGCACGCCTCCAAGCCGCCGAAGACTCGTACACCCTCTCCGCCGACCTCTCCGACTGGAATGCGCCATCGGTACGGGTTGAAGGCAACGGCACCACCACAGGTCTGAACGACATCGCCGCCGACAATGAGGTTCCCGCCGAGTTTTACACGCTCACAGGCGTAAAGGTCGAGGCTCCGCTTGCTCCCGGCATATATATCGTACGCCGTACCACAACGACAAAAAAGATGGTTATTGGATAAGGTTGCTACCGGCCCATGCCGTATAAGAGCCCGTTCCCACATATTGGAGATCGGGCTCTTATTTTTTCGAGATAAATCCATGTTCCGAAGCGTACCACATCTTCCTTCACAATCGGCGGTGGCATTCGCCGGCCATTCCCCTGCGGCGCAAATCGAGCGCATCCATCGGTTCCTTTATCTCGCAGCCCATTGATTATATGTTGGGGGGTGGAAAAGTCGGTGCAGATTGACCCCTGTCGGCGGAAAAATGTGACCCTTTTCGGCGAAATAAGATTGACCCTCGGCGACGAAATAAAAATGACCCCTGTCGGAATACTCCGCAGGGGATTTTTTTGTAGTTTTAGAAACCCAAGTCCTGGCACGGGGGGGGTAAATCTAAAATTACAAATTTATGGTTACAAAATTAAAGAATATCCTTCGATGTTACCAGTCGGGGATGGGATTAAAGGAAATGGCCGCGGTTTTCCATATATCCCGCAACAGCACGCGCAAATATGTGCGTCTGTTTCAGTCGAGCGGCAAGTCCATGAAAGAGCTTCTTGCAATGACGGAGGAACAACTCCAGCAGGAGCTTGGGCAGGAGAAGGTGCGACACAGCAAACCTTCAGAGCGTGAGACGGAGCTTGAAGCACTTCTTCCCGAGTATGCAAAACAGCTGACACGCAAGGGTATGTCCAAGGCACGGCTGTACTAGCAGTATCATGCTGCTTATCCTGACGGCTATGGACTGACGATGTTCAAGCAGGCTCTCCGTCAGTACCTGCATCAAAGCAAGGTGGTCGGACATGTGGAGCATTATGCCGGAGACCAGATGTACATCGACTTTGCCGGAGACCGCCTTGAGGTGGTCGACTGCATGACGGGCGAGACTAAAAAAGCAGAGGTGTTCGTCGCGATACTGCCTTTCAGTCATTACACTTACTGTGAGGCCGTATGGTCCCAGCGCAAGGAAGACCTCATCAAAGGATGTGAGGACGCCATGCAATACTTCGGCGGCGTTCCTGCCGCGATAGTGCCGGACAATCTCAAGGCGGCCGTAAGCAGAAGCGACCGCAACGAGCCGGTGATCAATGAAGTGTTCGCCGCATTTGCCGAGCATTACGGATGTGCGGTATATCCGGCACGTGTCCGGCACCCCAAGGACAAGGCACTGGTGGAGAATGCCGTGAAACTGCTTTACAAATCCGTCTATGCCGATATCGGGGGAATGACGTTCGGCAGCCTTGACGAGCTTAACACCGCCATCCATATCTCGTTGCTCGATTTCAACGAAAAGACAATGGCCGGGCGGGACGTCTCACGGGTGCAGATGTTCAACCGTATGGAGAAAGACCAGCTGCGTCCGCTGCCCGAGCGGAGCTTCACTGTGAAGGAACGCAAGCTGATGACTGTCGGAAAGAACTGCTATGTGTCGCTTTTCAAGCATCACTACAGCGTACCCAGAGAACACGTCGGCAAACGTGTGGTCATTCTCTATGACGCCGACACCGTGGAGATATACTGCGGACTGAATCTTGTGGCGGTTCACGACCGCTGCGACATCCCCTATGCCTACTCATGGAAACGGGAGCACAACCTGCCGGGCCATTACGGGGCTTACGACAAGGACCTTGAGGAACTGTTCGTACGCGCCGGACAGATCGACAACATCGTGCTCGACTATCTCCGGGAAGTAGACAGACACATGCAGTATCCGCCGAAGTCCTTCAGCTCATGCCGTGGGACAATCACCCTTGAAAAGAAGTATGGGGCCGACCGTCTCATCGCGGCCTGCGCCTGTGCCGGAATGAAGGCGGAATACGGTTACCAGGCATTGCGCCGGGTGCTCGAACTGGGTGAGGAGGCAGACTTCCTACCGGATAAAACGGCAGCATCTCCCGGCCGCAGGACCCCGTTCCTTCTCTGATACACAAAAATATACGTGGCCGTGAATACTTCTCGGCCCAGAACTCAAACAACAATAAAAAAGACAACAATGAAAACAGACAATAAAACCGCCCCTGTATCCGCAGTACAGGACCAGAACCAGATCTCGCTCGATCTGATGAACCGAATGAAAATGCACGGCATGGCCGAAGCCTTCCGCGAAAGCCTCGCCGGTACCACAGCACAGTCGATGACTCCTGACTCCTTCCTCTCGATGCTGCTCGCACGAGAATGGGACTGGCGCGCTCAGGCCGCCATTGCCCGCCTGACCCGAAATGCGTCATTCCGCTACAAAGCCTATATGGAAGAAATCGACTACACCGTCAGCCGGGGCCTCGACCGTAACCAGATGGAACGGCTCGCCACTCTCGACTTCGTGCGCCGGGGTACCAATCTCTTCATCACAGGTTCGGCAGGAACCGGCAAGAGCTTCCTGGCATGCGCTCTGGGACATGAGGCCTGCAAGCGCGGCATACGCACCCTGTACGGCAATGCCGCAAAACTTCTCGGCACCCTGAAGGTGGCAAAAGTCAGAAACTGCCTTGAAGCCGAACTCAAGAAAATCGAACGCTGTCAGCTTCTGATTCTTGACGACCTGTTCCTTGTCCCTCTTGACGCAAAGGAACGTCCCATACTGCTGGACATAATCGAAGACCGGCACGAGAGCAAATCAATAATCATCACATCCCAGTATCCGCCCTCGGCATGGTACGACATGGTGGGGGATCCGACTGTGGCTGACGCTATACTTGACCGCATAGTCCACTCCGCCCATACCATCGAACTCTCCGGAGAAAGCATGCGAAAACTCAAGGCTAAAAAGTAAGCCGGATATAAAATCGACAAAATTAAATTGACCCCCGCCGCCAGGACTTTTCAGGGGTCAATCTTATTTTGACGAGGGGGGCAATTTTTTTCCGCCGACAGGGGTCAATCTGCACCGACTTTTCCATGCAATGATAACGAGTGAAACATTAAGATGGATTGGATACTTTCGAGAATAATAAGCGACAAATCAGCGACTTAGGTTGATTTTAACATTGAGGACATTTTCAAG
>ERZ778515.411-NODE-411-length-37337-cov-23.861864_pt1 | contig 37337 bp, 29 predicted proteins | sample MGYA00510343_ERZ778515 | MGnify/ENA primary metagenome ERZ778515 (study PRJEB29527, sample SAMN07138965) | mouse gut metagenome | material: feces | host: mouse | place: China:Nanjing | collected 2016-01-25 ...
TAAGACATATTCAGACATGTTCACTGATACCGAAACACAAAACGATATTTATAATATATGTGATTGCGAGACGCTCCACGACCGCTTTGACCGCGAGCATCTCTGGCATCCCTATACATCAACCATCAATCCGCTACCGACCTACAAAGTGGAATCGGCCGACGGAGTGCGCATACGCCTCGCCGACGGGCGTGAGCTTATCGACGGCATGTCGTCATGGTGGTGCGTCATACACGGCTATAACCATCCTGAGATAAACGAGGCCCTGCAACGCCAGCTCGGAAAAATGAGCCATGTGATGTTCGGCGGCCTTACACACTCTCCGGCCATCGAACTCGGAAAGCTGCTTCTTGAAATGGCTCCGCCGTCAATGCACAACATTTTCTACGCCGATTCCGGTTCCGTAGCCGTCGAGGTGGCGATGAAAATGGCCGTTCAGGCGGCCGTATCAAAGTCAGGCGACCACAGAAAAACAAACTTCGTCACCATCCGCAGCGGCTATCACGGCGACACATGGAACGCCATGAGCGTCTGCGATCCTGTGACCGGCATGCACGGTGCGTTCGGGACGGCACTCCCGATCAGATATTTCGCACCTGCACCTGAAGTGACGTTCGACGGTCGCTGGAATCCCGCCGACATAGAGCCTCTCGCCGGTATAATCAAGGAACACAAGGACGAACTTGCAGCCCTGATTCTCGAACCCATCGTACAGGGAGCAGGCGGCATGCGTTTCTATCATCCCCAATATCTCCGCGAAGCCCGTCGGCTCTGCGATGAAGCCGGTATATATCTGATTTTCGATGAAATTGCAACCGGCTTCTGGCGCACAGGCAAATGCTTTGCGTGGGAACATGCCGGAGTAGAACCCGACATCATGTGTATCGGCAAAGGGCTGACTGCCGGCTACATGACCATGAGCGCCGTCCTTACCACACGCGATGTCGCCGATACAATCTCGCGTGGCGAGGCCGGAGTGATGATGCACGGCCCGACGTTCATGGCCAATCCGCTCGCATGCGCCGTTGCCGTCGCATCGCTCAGACTGCTGCGCGAGCAGAACATGAAACAACGTGTCGCACACATCGAAGCTGTAATCCGCCGCCACATCGCCGCAGCCGCCCTCGTCAAAGGGGTCAGAGACATCCGCGTACTCGGCTCAATCGGCGTAATCGAAATGGAAGAGCCGGTCGATGTAGGCGAGTTCCAGAAGCGATGTGTCGAACGCGGCATCTGGGTGCGCCCGTTCGGACGCAACGTCTACATCATGCCACCATATATAATCTCCGACAGAGATCTGAAATATCTTATTGAAAAAATGATCGAGTGCATCAAGTGAACACTTACTCCGACATACTCTCACGCCTCCGTGCCGACGGCAACTTCCGCTCCATCCCACGTGAGCCGGCCGACAGCGATAGCATAACGGACCTGTCGTCGAACGACTATCTCGGCCTCGGCGCAGACCGTGGGTTGCAGGACCATTTTTTCAGCTCGGCCTACAACCGCCGGATTCCAATGACTTCCTCGGCCTCGCGCCTTCTCAGCGGACGCCAGAGAGAATATGAAGACCTCGAAAACTTCCTTGCGGAACTTTACGGACGCCCCTGCCTGCTGTTCAACAGCGGTTATCATGCGAACACCGGCATGATACAGGCGCTTGCGACAGGCGACACCATGATTGTTGCCGACAAGCTCGTCCACGCAAGCATAATCGACGGCATCACTCTGTCGAAATCAGCCTTCACCCGATTCCGCCACAACGACACTTCACATCTTGAAAAAATACTCACCAAAGAAGCGGCCGCCCACGAAAGGGTGCTCATCGTTGTGGAAAGTGTCTACAGCATGGACGGCGACCGTGCCGACATCGACACTATCGTGGGGCTGAAGGAGAAATACCCCAACGCAATGCTTTATGTCGACGAGGCCCATGCGTTTGGCGTAGAGGGGCCGAAGGGACTTGGCTTATGCCGGGGAAACGGAAATTTCGACAAAATCGACATCATAGTAGGGACTTTCGGAAAGGCTGCGGCATCAGCCGGTGCGTTCTGTGCGGTCTCCCCTACCCTACGCGACTACCTCATCAACCGTGCACGCAGCCTGATATTCTCGACATCGCTGCCGCCGATGACTGTCGCATGGACACATTATATGATTGAGACATTCCTCGCGATGGATGAACAGCGCCGCCATCTCAAAGCTCTCGGAGAGCGGTTGCGCCAACATCTCCAGCCACTGTCGCCCGGATTTCCCATCACCGCAAGCCACATACAGCCTTTTGTCACCGGCTCTGCCGAAAAAGCCGTATCCCTCTCGGAAAAACTGCTTGCCGAAGGCTTCAAGGTGCTCCCGATACGCACGCCGACCGTCCCTCCCGGAACGGAAAGACTGCGCATAAGCCTGAGCAGCGCAATGAGCATCGACTGTATCGACCGCTTTGGCGAAACACTCGCAAAACTGATTTCATCATGAAATTCCACGTATTCCCCGCCAAGGACAACTCAAGCCACGACCGCGCCCTGCTGATTTTTGCCGGCTGGGGCATGGACGAGAAACCTTTCAGCCGTCTGCATCTTCCCGGTTATCATATAATAGTAATCTGGGATTACCGCGACAACAGATTTCCCGACCGACTCGAACGCACGATGGAAACCTTCGGTGAAATCGCTGTCATCGCATGGTCATTCGGAGTTCCTGCGGCAACAGATTTCCTGCTGTCACACCGCTCGCTCCCCGTCACGGCACGAATAGCCGTCAACGGAACGATGCACCCTGTCGACAATCAGAAGGGAATCCCGGAAGATATATTCCGGGGGACACTTGAAGGTCTTGATGAAAAATCATTGTCGAAATTTTATCTGCGCATGTGCGGGTCGGGTGCGGCAATGCGACTGTTTTCAGAGACACTCCCCGACCGCAGTCCGTCGGAATTGCGAGAAGAACTGACAGCTATAGCAGACCGCCGCACGGTCGCTCCGCATGGATTATGGGAGCGTGCGGTCATAAGTTCGGACGACCGCATTATTCCACCCGACAATCAGATTCAGGCTTGGCGCGAAGAGGCAATCGAGACAATACGCATAGACGGCCCTCACCTCCCCGATTTCAACCGTCTCTTCCAATCACTTCTGACTGAAAAAGGACTTGTCGCCGAAAAGTTCACCCGCGCCGAGACTACCTATGACGACAATGCCATCGTGCAGCGCGAAATCGCCGAACGCCTCTGTGGCTTCGCATCCGAGGCTTTGAAAGAAATATCAACCGGTGCCTCCTGCCCGATGGATGTCCTTGAAATCGGATGCGGAACGGGGCTTACCACACGCATGCTATGCCGGGCGACCGGTCTTGACAAAATCGAGGTCTGGGATCTTCATATCTCCTCGTCGATTCAGGAATCCATGCCGGATGTCAGGCTATCGGCTCGCGAATGTGATGCCGAGATCGAAATCCGCCGACTCCCAAGCGAAAGTCTCGACATGATTTTTTCCGCATCCACAATGCAATGGTTCAACTCCCCGAAAACATTCATGAGCGAATGTGCCCGCGTACTCCGCAAAGGCGGCTATGCCATACTCTCGACATTCGGTCCGGGGACAATGACCGAGATAGGAAGTCTGTTGAACAGCAGACGCCACTATCCGTCTGTAGACGCGCTCCGGAGCATGCTTCCCGACGGGTGTGCGGTAGTCAGCCTAATATCCGGGACACGTACCATTCTGTTCGAGACTCCTGCCGAGGCTATGCGCCATGTAAAACTCACCGGGGTCAACGCCCTTAGCAGCAGACACGGCAGCATTTCCGCGCGAACAATACTCTCATCCTATCCCCTCACCCCTACGGGACAAGCACCGGTCACATACGAACCGGTCTACATCGTATTCAGAAAAATATAATCACCACCTTATTATAATACGACATGGGTCAGGCATATTTCATCTCAGGAATCGACACCGACGCCGGCAAAAGCTACGTCACCGGCTATATCGCATCGCGCCTCATGAAAGAGGGCAAAAGTGTGGCAACCCAGAAATTCATCCAGACCGGCAACATCGGTTTTTCGGAAGATATAGACCTTCACCGAAAAATCATGGGCATCGGACCGTTGCCAGAGGATATCGACCACACTACCGCCCCGATAATCTTCTCTTATCCGGCATCGGCACAACTCGCCGCCCGCATGGACGAACGAGATATAGACCTCAACATCATCGACAGATCGACTGAAATTCTCTGCAGCCGCTACGACATTGTGCTTGTCGAAGGGGCTGGAGGGCTGATGGTCCCTATCACCGACGATTTTTTCACCATCGACTATGTGGAGTCGCGCAAACTGCCGATAATATTAGTGACCAACGGAGTTCTCGGATCAATCAACCATACCATCCTATCACTTGAAGCCATTAAATCACGCGGGATAAGGCTCGCCGCCGTCATCTACAACGAGCACTTCGACACCGACCGCATCATCGGCGCAGACTCTCAGGCATTCCTCCGGCGCTACGTCAGCCGCAACTTCCCGGACACCTGCTTCGCCACAATACCCACTCTCGATTAAAACACTTTTTAAATACGCTCTAACACTATTTGAAACCATTTTTTAGGCGATTTCAACAATAATAAGTAACTTTGCGTCCTAAAACGCATATTCCAATGGACATCAATTCTTTTAGCATCTCAATATCAAAGGAGCAGCTGTCGGGACTGCCGACGGTAGAATTTGCCGGCTCTATAACGGTGCTTGAAAATATGCCCGATGCCTTGGAAGCCCTCCGCTATCTCAATACATGTAAGGCGGTAGGATTCGACACCGAGACAAAACCAAATTTCCGAAAGGGGCAGACCAATACGGTCTCGCTGATTCAGATTTCCACTCTCGACCATTCATTCCTGTTCCGTCTTAACAAACTCGGTTTCTTCCCGGAACTGCGCGAGTTCATGGAATCAGACAAAGTAACAAAAGTCGGGCTTTCGCTGCGAGATGATTTCCATGTCCTCCACAGGATAGCCAGCTTCGAACCGGCTGAATTCATCGACCTGCAAAATGTCGTGAAGTCATTCCATATCGCCGACTCAAGCCTGCAAAAGATATATGGAATAATTTTCAACGGACGCATCTCGAAAAGCCAGCGTCTGAGCAACTGGGAAGCCGCCCAGCTGAGTCAGGGTCAGAAAATCTATGCGTCGATCGACGCATGGGCATGTCTGCGAATCTACCGGCATCTGATGGACGGCTGTTTCGACCCTGCAGAGTCGGCCTACATACACCACGATTCCGGAACAGCCGAAGGACAATAGTCTGTCTCTTCCCGATTCCTGACAGCAACCATTAAACAGATTCATCCCACTTAATACCTGACACTTCATAATTAAAACTTTAAACTTAACCTAAAAACCATGAAACTACGACGTTCAACAGTCATCCCGTCCATCCTTCTGATTTATCTCGGAGTGATGAGCTACATCGGTTATTCCGAATTCCAGCAAGGAAACTATCTATACTACTTCGGTGTTATCGGCGCCACATTGCTCATAATTGCCATCCTGCATGTTTTTCTGAAAAAACGGGAGCGCCTGCGGGAGAACGATTCACGCCGGACGTAGAAATAAACACAGTATCAACGAAACATGCAAATCAGAACCCCAAGAGAAATCACTGAAACCGCCGCAACTGTCGGCGCAGCCAAAGCTAATCTTACAGTCAAGAATCCCTCGCGCCTTCTGCTCGCATCGTGTCTTGCCGGAGTCTACATAGCTCTTGGCGGAATCCTATCGCTTATTGTCGGCTACGGTTTCCCGGAACTGACAGCAGCCAATCCGGCAGTCCAGAAACTTCTGAGCGGGTGCATGTTTCCAATCGGCCTTATATTGGTGGTAGTTCTCGGCGCAGAGCTTTTCACCGGCAACAATGCCCTCCTCATACCGTCATACGCAAAAGGCAGCCACAGCTTCGGGCTTGTCATACGCAACTGGGTGATGGTATATATCGGAAACTTCATCGGTGCGATTGCTTTTACATATATAATGGTCTATGCCTGCGGGCTTACTTCGTCCGCACCCTACCACGAGGCCATCATTAATATTGCCAAAGCGAAAGTATCGATGACATGGCTGACGGTATTCATCAAGGGAATCGGAGCTAACTGGTGTGTCTGCCTTGCGGTGTGGCTCGCTCTTTCCGGAAAGACATTTTTTGAGAAAGCCCTCGGATGCTGGCTACCGGTAATGGCATTCGTAGTTCTCGGCTACGAACACTCGATAGCCAACATGTTCTTCATCCCCCTCGGCATGATGGAAGGCGCGGGCATAGGCATAATTGAAGCAATAACAGCCAATCTTATCCCTGCCACCCTCGGCAACATAGTCGGCGGCGCTCTCCTCGTCGGCGCAGTCAACGCATATATCCACGAAATCAGGAAAGACTGATCCCCAACAATACGGGTAGAAAAACAACAACGCATGGCTTCGATCTCACATCGTGGCCATGCGTTGCCTTTATGTATAATTTTACTGTTGGCTGTTAAGAGACAGCAGTATTCCTGCATCTCTTTTTTCTTATTCCTCAGATTCAGTGTTGCGCTCAATATCGAAAGCGAAGGTTAAATCATGCCAGAGCGCGATAAAAAACATTATCTACTATTAGTAAAAAATTGATGATCGATCATCAGATATATTTCTCATAGCTTTATTCAGAGGTTTAACTCTGCAAAGTTATAAAATATAATCGACGAAAGATGTGACAAATGTCACAATCGTCTCCCGCTACGGGTGACAACGTTATTTTTTATTTCGTCTTCTGGTTACGGAAGCGATGAAGCTGCCGGCGGGAGATGTTCAGATATGAAGCAATGTCTCCGACGGGCACGAGGTCAAGGATACGTGGGAAACGTTCGAGAAGATGGGTGTAGCGCTGTTCAGGGGTGAAACGGTAGATGTTAAGCACATGGTCATAGGCTTGTCCGAACAACACCTGCAGAAATTTCACCTTGACTTCAGGCCGGGTGTCAAGAATCTCACATATATACGACGACGGAACAACCATCACTTCCGAATCCTCCAGTGCGATTATGTCCGTAGGCATTTTCTCTCCGGCCAAGGCACTGAGATAATTGGCGACTACCGCACCCTCGAAGACAAAGCCTACAGCCTTGGCATGACCGGCATTGTCTGTCAGGGAGTGTTTGAATCCACCCGAGACAATCCACCCTACACGCTGCAACACTTCACCGGCATGCACGAAATATTCGCCACGCCTGAAAAACAATCTTTCTCCGCGGGTCTCACATAAATTCTTCCAGAACGAAAAATCAAGAGCTTCTTCAAAAGCATTGAACTGTGACATATCAACGATTATAAGTAACCATTCAAATTAAGCAATCCAAGACACAATGTAACTTTCCTGTAAAATAGTCATAAGCTCTTGTGTCTGACGACAGCCCCAAAGAATATGAATAATTATGAAGAGTTACTATTTTTATATGTTACAACAGATTCCTGACTTCCGGTCCGCGCCGTCATTATAATCAGAGTCATAACGACGGCCGGATGAAAATCAAGAATCCGTTGTCATGTCAACTGTCCTACAGCCGACTATTCCATGAGCTTGCGATAACGGCGGCGCGTAGGCTCTTTGCCGTCGTTGTGGGCACGCTTGTAATCCTCGTAGTCAGAGTATGAACCTTCAAAGAAGACCACATTGCCGTCGCCTTCAAACGAAAGGATGTGTGTGCAGATGCGGTCAAGGAACCAACGGTCGTGGCTCACTACAACGGCGCATCCGGCGAAATCATCGAGACCTTCTTCAAGAGCGCGAAGCGTATTCACGTCAATATCGTTGGTAGGTTCGTCGAGCAGAAGCACGTTGCCCTCCTCTTTAAGCGCCATTGCAAGGTGAAGGCGGTTACGCTCGCCACCCGAAAGCACTGCTATTTTTTTCTCCTGATCAGCGCCGGTGAAGTTGAAACGCGAAAGATAGGCTCGGGCATTGACATCACGGCCACCCATGCGGAAGCTTTCCACTCCCTGCGAAATCACCTCGTAGACACTCTTGTCGGGAAGAAGGTCGTGGTGAGTCTGGTCGACGTATGCAATCTTGACAGTCTCGCCGACCTCAAACGAACCTGCATCAGGGGTCTCCTGCCCCATGATCAGACGGAAAAGCGTGGTCTTTCCCGCACCGTTAGGTCCGATGACACCGACAATACCGCCCTGCGGGAGCGAGAAGCTCAGATCCTTGAAAAGCTGCTTCTTGCCGAAAGCCTTCGAGAATCCCTGCACGTCGATGACCTTGCTGCCGAGACGCGGACCGTTGGGGATGAAGATCTCAAGACGCTCTTCCTTCTCCTTCTGGTCTTCGTTGAGAAGACGGTCGTAGCTCGAAAGACGGGCCTTGCCTTTGGCCTGACGGGCCTTGGGAGCCATACGCACCCATTCAAGCTCGCGTTCGAGAGTCTTGCGACGCTTCGATGCCTGCTTCTCCTCCTGAGCCATGCGTTTGGTCTTCTGGTCGAGCCATGAGGAATAATTACCCTTCCAAGGTATTCCCTCGCCACGGTCAAGCTCAAGAATCCAGCCTGCGACGTGGTCAAGGAAGTAACGGTCGTGGGTGATGGCGATGACCGTTCCCGGATATTGCTGAAGATGCTGTTCGAGCCAGTCGATCGACTCAGCGTCAAGGTGGTTGGTAGGCTCGTCGAGAAGCAGGATGTCGGGCTGCTGAAGGAGCAGACGGCAAAGAGCCACACGACGGCGTTCGCCTCCTGAAAGGGTGGTCACATTCTGGTCGTCGGGCGGACACTGGAGAGCATCCATCGCACGTTCGAGCTTAGAATCTATGTTCCACGCATCGGCGGCGTCAAGCTTGTCCTGAAGCTCTGCCTGACGTGCGAGAAGGGCATCCATCTTGTCGGGGTCTTCAAGCACATCCGGGTCGCCGAACGATTCATTTACCTTATCGAACTCGGCAAGAAGATCCATGATCGGCTGCACTCCTTCGCGCACAACCTCAATGACGGTCTTGGAGGGATCGAGCTGCGGATCTTGTTCGAGATAGCCCACAGAGTAGCCCGGAGAGAAGACCACCTCGCCCTGATAGCTCTTGTCGAGGCCGGCTATGATTTTCAGAAGTGAGGACTTACCTGAACCGTTGAGACCGATGATACCTATCTTAGCACCATAGAAAAATGAAAGATAGATGTTTTTCAACACCTGTTTCTGCGGCGGATATGTCTTTGAGACACCCACCATCGAGAATATTACTTTTTTATCGTCAGCCATATAACTGTTTTTATTATTTTTTTAATGATATTCTAATGCAACAACGGACTGGAATTTACATGCGGTTCATTGGAGTTCGGAATGAAATTCGTAATTTTGCGCCCCGAAAAATCACAGGACCAATCCATAAATAGAGTTTCTAATAGTTTCTAACAGATCGCCGTTATGCAACGTGGATTAATAGCTTTGGCCATAGGCACTTTTGCCCTTGGCATTGCCGAATTCGGTATGATGGGAATACTCAGTGATGTAACCCGAAGCGTCAACGTCAGTGTCGTTGACGGCGGACACCTGATTTCGGCTTATTCGCTCGGTGTCGCCATAGGCGCACCCATGCTCATATTTCTCCGCAAGATGCCTTTGAAGAGGCTTTTGCTCTTGCTTGCAGTCATTATCACAGCGGGCAACACAATGGCAGCCCTCTCGACAGGCTTCCCGATGCTGCTCTGCGCCCGTTTCCTCTCAGGACTGCCCCACGGAGCTTTCTTTGGCGCAGGAGCTATCGTCTGCTCACGGCTCGCATCGCCGGGACATGGCGCTCAGGCAGTAGCCGTGATGGTCGGAGGCATGACCGTAGCCAACGTAGCCGGAGTACCGGCCGCAACACTTATCAGCAACCTGTTCAACTGGCGCATCGCTTTTGCAATGGTCGCCCTGTTCGGAGGACTGGCGCTGGTGGGCATCCGCGCATGGATTCCGCGACTCGAACCGCTGCCGGATTCCGGCATGAAAGGCCAGTTCCGCTTTCTCAAAAGCGCTGCACCTTGGCTGATCTACGCCGGTGTCTTTTTCGGACAGGCCAGCGTCTACTGCTGGTTCAGCTATGTCGACCCGATAATGACCAAAGTGACCGGCTTCACGGGTTCAGCCATGACATGGGTCATGATGCTCGCGGGCATAGGTATGGTCACCGGAAACGCCATCGCCGGAAAACTCGCCGACCGCTTCGGAGTCGCACGCGTGTGCGGCACTCTTGCAGCATCGATGCTTGCAGTCATGCCGATGCTCTATCTCTTTGCCGACGTGAAGATAGCTTCACTCGCGCTGATGTTCCTTGCCACAGGAGCGCTGTTCGGCATCGGCGGTCCGCTGCAATATCTCATAGTCCGTTTCGCCAAAGGAGGCGAAATGCTCGGAGGAGCAGGCATACAGATTGCATTCAATGTCTCGAACGCTGTTAGCGCGGCTCTCGGAGGAATTGCTATCCACCACGGATTCGGTCTTGCCTCTCCGGCATTGGTCGGTGTGCCGTTTGCAGCCGTCGGTGCCGCAACCCTGTTTATATTGCGAAGCAAATACAAGACTCAAGGCGCATAACCGCCATGACTCCTACGGAATGTTCGACCGTCACTTACGGCTCTTTGGAGCGTATTTGACGGGATAGTCGCAGCGGGTCTTCCCGGCGATTATGTTGTTGAGCTTTCCCTTGATGAGCTGCTTGCGTATCATCGAGATATGGTCGATATAGAGCATTCCTTCAAGATGGTCGCACTCATGCTGAACGATTCGCGCGAGGAAACCTGTGATGACTTCTTCGTGAGGTTCGAAATTCTCATCGACCCATTTAAGCCTGATATTTTCCACACGAGGAACTCTTTCAGAAAGTCCCGGCAGGCTCAGACAGCCTTCATCACGGACCACGGTCTCACCGTCGAGAATCTCGATTTCCGGATTTATGAGGGTGAGTTTCCGACCCTCGCATTCGGGAAAACTGTCTTTGACTGGATCGGCATCTATGACAACGATTCTGTCGGAAAGTCCGATCTGCGGAGCGGCGAGACCGACACCTTCGCTATCATACATGGTCTCATACATTTTTTCGACAAGTTCCTTGAGACCGTTGTAGTCTGACGAGACCGGGGCTGCAATCTTGCGGAGCACCGGATGACCGTATAAATATACTGGTAAACGCATTTCGTATTCGGAATGATTTTTATAAGTTCTATATCTTCACTGTCGGGCATCACTGCTTACCTCATCATGTCGCGGCTTTCGAGATAACCGTTAAGGATGATGACCGCTGCCATGCGGTCGATCGCGGCTTTGTCGCGACGGTCGCTTTTCTTAACGCCGGAATCAATCATGGCACGATGCGCGAGAGTCGAGGTGAAACGTTCATCGAAAAATTTTATTTCAATGTCGGGAAGTTCCTTTCTAAGCCGGTTGATGGCAGGAGTGATGTAACGCATCGACTCCGAGGGCTGTCCGTCGAGCGTCTTGGGGAGACCGACTATTATTTCGTCGACCCGTTCACGGGCCACGTATGATTTGATATATGGTATCAGCTGTGCCGATGGCACAGTGTCAAGCGCCGTGGCCACTATCTGCAACACATCGGTCACAGCAAGTCCGCAGCGCTTACGTCCGTAGTCTATAGCGAGCAATCGTCCCATTTTTAATTGCAAAGGTACGAAAAATTCCTAATATTATTTTTTATGTGTACATTTGCGATACAAAATTTACCTTCAATCACAATCATCACATCAGCAATATCATGAAAAGACTTGTCAAGACTGCATTCATTGCCTTAATCTGCAATTTTATCGTCAACGACGCTATGGCCGCACCGAAACGTGATTACGAACTGCGTCGCACCGACAAAGAATTTTTCACGACGCCCGAAGCTGCACGCATCGGAGAGCAGGTGCTCGCCTACCAGCGTGTCACAGGAGGATGGCCCAAGAACATAGACATGTGCCGTCCTCACACTCCCGAAGAGCTTGCTGAAATCAAGACCCAGCGCGACCGCCGCAACGATTCGACCACCGACAATAACGCCACAACAACACAGATGACATTCCTCGCACGGCTTTATCAGGCAACCGGCGATACACGTTACCGCGACGCTTTTCTCGCAGGAATGGAATATCTTCTCTCGGGACAGTATCCCAATGGCGGATGGCCGCAGTTCTGGCCTGATCCGCAGGGATATCAGATACACATCACCTTCAACGACGGCGCGATGGCCAATACACTCACACTTCTGCGCGACATTTTCGAGCAACATGAGCCATATGGAGGAAACCTGACAGACGAAACACTCCGCACACGTCTGCGAGTAGCCTTCGAAAAAGGAATCGACTGCATACTCGCCACACAGATACGTGTCGACGGAAAGCCGACCGTCTGGTGCCAGCAGCATGACCGCGAGACATTTGCCCCAGCTCCCGCACGCTCCTACGAGCTGCCGTCGTTCTGCTCGGCCGAAAGCTCACAGATAGTCGGTCTGCTCATGCAGCTCCCCGCCCCCGACAAAAGAATAAAGGAAGCTGTACACGGTGCGATGGCATGGTTCGAGGCCAACAAGCTCATGGGCTACCGTCTGGAACGCACAGGCCGACCCAAATCGCCGGAATCCGACACCCGTCTTGTGGCCAACCCGGCAGCCGGTCCTCTGTGGGGACGCTTCTACGACCTTGAGAAATGCGAAATCTATGTCTGCGACCGCGACGGCATTCCCCGCAAATCTCTCGAAGAAATCGGCCACGAGCGTCGCAACGGCTACAGCTGGTATAACGACAATCCGCTCTCGCTCTATCCCGTTTACGACAAGTGGGCCGACCTCAATGATCCCGACGGAAAAGTCAGAATCGACATGTCTCTTGTCAACAAGGCCGAGGCTCGCGGGCAAAAGCGCCGCTGATTGCCGGCTTATCCACAGCTCCCGGTTCAAGTTTCTGCTTAAAATCTTGATTGTTAAGTGAATTTTTCGTAAGTTTGCATTTATAACACAATACAATATCATACTTACTCATTCTTAACCTCAAAATTCACCAACCACACACAATGAACCATCAGACATTTTTAGCATTAGCTTGTATGGCTCTCGTGGCAAACGGCATGTCAGGTGCGGAAAAACTGACATCTCCCGACGGAGACATATCGCTTACATTCGAACTGCGCGACGGACGTCCTACCTATTTTGTCGATTTCAAAGGCAAGGAAGTTATCGCCCCCTCCGGCCTCGGATTTGACCTGTTCAGCGAATCAGGCCGAAACAGCTTTGACCAGCAGGGAAAGAAAGCCGCAGCCGATGCACTGTCGCTGAAAGACGGATTCGAACTTGTCAAGACCACACGCGACAGCGTTGATGAAAACTGGGAGCCCGTATGGGGAGAGGAAACTCTCATCCGCAACAACTATAACGAGATGTCGGTCACACTGCGCCAGCCTGCTTTCGACCGCACGATGGTGGTACGCTTCCGTGCGTATGACGACGGCATAGGACTCAGATATGAATTTCCCAGCCAGCCCAATCTCAACTATTTTGTCATCGCGGAGGAAGACACGGAATTTGCCATGACCGGCGACCACACCGCCTACTGGATTCCCGGCGACTACGACACCCAGGAATACAACTACACAAAATCGCGTCTGAGCGAGATACGCGACCTCTTTCCCTCAAAAATCAACCCGGACAACGCCTCGACCACACCTTTCTCACCGACAGGCGTGCAGACGGCACTCCAGCTGAAAACAGACGACGGCATATATCTCAACATCCATGAAGCCGGAACCATCGACTACCCGACCATGCACCTCAACCTCAACGACACAACCATGACTTTCCACTCATGGCTGACTCCCGACAATCAGGGTCGTAAAGGTTATATGCAGACTCCGGTCAACACTCCTTGGCGTTCGGTAATCATCACAGACGATGCCCGCGACATCCTCGCCTCACGCCTCATCTACAACCTCAACGACCCGACAAAGTATGAGGATACCTCTTGGATCAAACCGGTGAAATATATCGGTGTGTGGTGGGAGATGATCACAGGCGCAGGCTCATGGAACTATACCGACGATGTCTACTCCGTGAAACTCGGCGAGACAGACTACACCAAGACAAAGCCAAACGGCCGTCACAGCGCCAACACCGAAAAGGTGAAACGATATATCGACTTCGCGGCCGAACACGGTTTTGACCAAGTGCTCGTAGAAGGCTGGAACGAAGGCTGGGAGGACTGGTTCGGACAGTCGAAGGACTATGTGTTTGACTTCGTGACACCCTATCCCGACTTCGACCTCAAGGGTCTGAACGAATACGCCCATTCAAAAGGCGTGAAACTGATGATGCACCACGAGACCTCCGGCTCTGTCCGCAACTACGAGCGCCACATGGAAAAAGCCTATCAGCTCATGAACGACTACGGTTATAATGCGGTGAAGAGCGGCTATGTCGGCAACATGATTCCACGCGGAGAATACCACTACTCACAGTGGCTCAACAACCATTACCTCCATGCCGTGAAGGAGGCTGCAAAACACAAAATCATGGTCAACGCCCATGAGGCCAGCCGTCCGACCGGTCTCGCCCGCACCTACCCCAACCTCATCGGCAACGAAAGCGCGCGCGGCACGGAATATCAGGCAATGGGCGGCAACGACAAAACACACACCTCCATACTCCCCTTCACACGCCTTCAGGGTGGCCCGATGGACTACACTCCCGGAATCTTCGAATTCGACCTGTCGACCTTCACTCCGGGCAACAATTCCAAAATCGCTTCGACCATTCCCGGACAGCTCGCACTCTATGTCACCATGTACAGCCCCCTCCAAATGGCCGCAGACCTTCCCGAGCATTACGAAAAGCATCTCGATGCTTTCCAGTTCATCAAGGATGTTCCCGTCGAGTGGGAACGCTCGGTCTATCTCGAAGCCGAACCGATGGACTATGTGACTGTAGCCCGCAAGGACAAGAACTCCGACGAATGGTATGTCGGCTCAACCGCCGGAACTTCCGACCGAAAGAGCGAGATAGCACTCTCATTCCTTGATCCGGGACGAAAATACGAGGCAACCATCTATGCCGAAGCACCCGATGCAAACACAGTCGACGGACAGACACGCTACACAATCACCAAGAAGACCGTGACTTCGAAATCAAAACTAAGCATCCGCGAACTTGCCGGAGGAGGCTATGCGATTTCAATAAAACCGCTTTCATAAGAGATGAAGCCCGAACGTCCTCAATACAATTTATTTATGAATCCAATATAGTCAGAATAGCCTGCATCAACGACAGCCGGAAAGAAACATTTGAAATTCCGGCAGTTGCGGATGCGGGCTTTTTCTCTCTATAACCGCTTATTAACGAATTTCATCACTAAATACTATATTCCCCAAAATAATGCAACGATTCCAACTTCAGCTACTATAATTTAACCATAACTAATCAAACTGTAAAATGCGAAAATCTTTACTTATCCTCTCGTTTGTTGGCTTGATAGGAAGCTCAGTGGACGCACGCACTCTTACACCTGCCGAGGCTCTTGCAAGGGCGCTCGACAACGGTAAAACGTCAGCACCCCACCGCGCTCCCCTACGCAAGTCACCGATCCTGACCGTAGGCGAACAGAATTCGCCATCACTCTATGTATTCGATCAAGGAAACGAAGGCTACCTCGTGGTATCGGCCGACGACGTTGCCGCACCCGTGCTCGGATACAGCACGACCGGCTCTATCGACCCCGACAACATGCCTGACAACCTGCGCTGGTGGCTAAATAAATATAAAGCAGAAATCGAATATGCCGCGCAGAACGAAGCCGGGACTTACACCGTAAATGTACGTCCTACGCGTTCTGAAATCACTCCAATTATAAAAACACAATGGAATCAGACAGGACCATATAACAAATTCTGCCCGGTAGATCCCCTTATTAGGCCGGATACTATTTGCGTCACAGGTTGTGTTGCCACAGCTATGGCTCAGGTTATGAAAAGTCATAACTGGCCTGAATCATTTAATGCTGATTTTAATTATATCTGGAATAGAAACGGTTCTAATCTATCATGGAAAGAAAGTAATGTGACTTTCGATTGGGCTACTATGCTTGAGAATTATAATGAGGAATATAACAAAACCCAAGCAGATGCTGTTGCCCTTCTCATGAAAGCCTGTGGCTATTCCGTTGCCATGCAATACACATATAATCAGTCGAGTGCTAACTCGTATGTAATTTCAAATGCACTCGTTAATACATTCGGCTTTGACAAGGGTGTCCATACAGCATTAAGATCACTTTATGACCTTAATGAATGGGAAACCCTGATATATGACAACCTGAATACCTGTGGTGCTGCGATTTATTTTGGCAAAAATGATTCCAATGGACATTGTTTTATATGCGATGGCTATAAAGACGGAGGCTTCTTTCATTTTAATTGGGGATGGGGAGGTATGAGCGACGGCTACTATCTTCTTACAGCCCTTTCTCCTGAACTACAAGGAATTGGAGGAAGTGCAGCCGGATATAATATAGAAGACGGTGTTGTGCTTGGAATAAAGAAACCCGGAGAAAGTTACATAGAGACTTGTCCAATAGTCTGTGATGGATGGTTTGAAACAACCGTTAATAGCGTTAATGCGCTGACTCTAAATGGTACATTCCTGAATATAGGCAATAATGAGGTTAAAGGCCAGATTGGCGTGCGTTTTGTCAAAGAGGATGGTTCTACAGTAAAAGAAATATGGGGATCTAATATCTCTTGTCCGATAAGTTCATATTACAAATCAATACCTATAAACGGCGTTATACCTGAAGGTAAACATATGGTATATCCTATAGTTCGAACTGGATCAAAAACTTATATTATTCGTTGTAGGGCTAATCAGGTTGGTTATACAATCATCACCAAATCAGGCAATAAGATAACTAGTACTGAACCAGCAGTTGGTAAATACAATATCTCGGATGTCAGATTTGATACCCCATTGTATCAGAATCATCCATTTATTGTTGTCGGAAATGCGTCATGGTCGGGAGACAATAGTGTTTCAACACCGATAACCGGTGTGTTCATGACCGGAACATCAATCAAAGATATTATTGCTCATGGTGTGGAAATACCGTATGAATTTATGCCAGAGGAGGAATCTTTTACAGTTGAGTACTTATCGGAAAGCATATATAGTTGGGATAGCAATGAAAATAATGAACGACGGGTAAATCTTCCTTTGGGAAAATATTACTTTGCAATGGCTATTCGTGATAATCTGTCACCTTACAGATATAGACTTATTTCTACTCCAATCGAAGTAGAATCATTGTCCGATCCCGGAGCAACAGAAGTTTCGCTCGAAAGCTGGAGCATATTGGATTCTCAAAATGTAAATCCTAATAATCTTGAGATTACTCTAAATGTTCTATGTAAGAAAGGCTTCTTTTTCAGCCATTTTAGAATAGCTGTATTTGGCATGGATGGAAAGCAAGCCGCTTTATTTAATACGAATACTGTCGCCATTGAAGCGGGACAGACCAAGACCCTGATTGCAAAAGGTATAATTCCCGATGCAGAAGCCGGAGAAATATATAAAGTCGGGGTATATTCCTCAACGAACCCACATCCAATTGCTGACCAATTTATAACAATCAGTAATCAGACCGGCATCTCTGATGTGATTACAGATACGGCCAATAATATAAAAGCTAGTCCAAATCCCGCACACGATTATACTATCATCACTGCCAAAACCGAAATCAATCGTATTGACATCGTTTCGCTTTCAGGAACAATCATTCCTATGCAGATTGAAATAGACGGAGTAAACGCTCGCATTGATGTATCTGATCTTGTTCCAGGTCTTTACATAGCCCGAGTAATGGCTGCTGATGGTGTAGAATCTGTTAAGATTATCAAAAAGGAGTCTTGTCTGTATTAGACCTAAAACTAATTTGCTAATTATTCAATCTCTTTTCTTAAAGTCTCATTCCAAAATAGCTCTACTAATTCTAAGAACATATTTTGGTTGAGACTTTATAAAATTGTAGATTAACATTGACAATTAAAAAAATGCAAATTAAATAAATCTCACTTATTTATGCGAAAATCTTTACTTATCCTCTCGTTTGTTGGCTTGATAGGAAGCTCAGTGGACGCACGCACTCTTACACCTGCCGAGGCTCTTGCAAGGGCGCTCGACAACGGTAAAACGTCAGCACCCCACCGCGCTCCCCTACGCAAGTCACCGATCCTGACCGTAGGCGAACAGAATTCGCCATCACTCTATGTATTCGATCAAGGAAACGAAGGCTACCTCGTGGTATCGGCCGACGACGTTGCCGCACCCGTGCTCGGATACAGCACGACCGGCTCTATCGACCCCGACAACATGCCTGACAACCTGCGCTGGTGGCTCAATCAGTATAAAGCCGAAATCGAAGCCGCGACAAAAAACGGCACACCGGCCTATTCGCAGTACAGCGACGGCGACCGTGCTCCTATCGAGCCCCTTTTAAAGACCCGCTGGAATCAGGGCGAACCCTACAACAACGACTGCCCTCAGCTTGCCGGCAACTACACAGTGACAGGCTGCGTGGCCACCGCAATGGCTCAAGTGATGAACTATCATGAATGGCCGGCATCGTTCAACGCTGACTTCTCATATACATGGGCAACAGCCCAAAGCCAGCTTGTCTGGAAAGAAGACAACGTAACTTTCGACTGGGCAAACATGCTTGATGTCTACACCCGCGGACAATACGACACCACTCAGGCAGCCGCAGTGGCAAAACTGATGAAAGCATGCGGATACTCGGTCAACATGAACTATGACATCGAGCAACGCGGAGGCTCAGGCGCGCCATCAATCAGCATACCTCTCGCCCTTGTCAACACATTCGGCTACGACAAAGACGCACACATCGAATTCCGCTCTTTCTACGGACTTGACGAATGGGAGACAATCATCTACAACAATCTTAAAGAATGCGGCCCTGTCATCTATTCAGGCGCTAACGGAAGCGGAGCGGGACACTGTTTTGTCTGCGACGGCTACCAGTCTGACGGATATTTCCATTTCAACTGGGGCTGGGGCGGCGTAAGCGACGGCTATTTCCGTCTCACAGCCCTCGACCCTTCGTCGCAGGGCATAGGCGGCAGCGCTGACGGCTATAACATCGGTCAGGACATTGTGGTCGGCATCAGAAAGCCGTCGTCTGACTCCAATAGCAGCTACATTGTCTGCGAAGGCCAGTTCAGCGCAGAAGTCACATCGAATAACGTGCTTAGCATCTCCGGCCCGTTCTATAATTTCTCTGCCGTCGAATTTATCGGCCAGCTCGGACTCCGATTAACTGATAATGACGGAAAAGCCATAGAGGAACTCTTTCTGCCTCTTGACACAATAAGTCCATATTCAGGTTATGGCGGATTCTCTATCGAACTTACATTGAAGGCCGGCGACTATCGCTTATATCCGGTTTACAAGCCATACAAAGGCCAGTCTGAAATAATGCCGACCCCCGCCGACCATCCGGGCTACATAGCCCTCCACAGCAATGGTGTTGTAATAACTGCTGAAGTACCCGAAGTCGGAGCATACGCAGTCGAAGATCTTAAATTCGAGACTCCACTCTATCAAGGTTATGGATTCGTGGTCACAGGCAATGCTCTGTGGACAGGACCTCTGAGCGTTTCGCAAACCATTTTCGGTGTACTTCTCACAGGCACAACATCCGAGACAACCGTCGCAATCGGCGAACAAATGGCACAGGAATTCTCCCCCAACAGTGTCGCCAGCCCGTTTGAATATCAGAGCTCATGGATTCAGACAACCCCTGATTACTCTACAGGCATCCCGGAAGGATCTTACTATTTCGCTATGGCCATCGCTGACAACAATAGCCCCAACGGCATCAGACTGATCTGCGAACCTATTCAGGTCTCCATGCTCGCAAATCCCGGCAAGCCGGTGATTTCAAGCCCGATATGGAGCATCGCAAACGCCACCTCCGTCACCCCCGACAATATCAAGGTTTCTATGGTAGTTGCGTGCAGCTCAGGATATTTCTTCAATCGGATTCCTGTCTATGTGCTCGGCCCGATTCTCCCCGGAGTCACCACCTATACACCTGCGGTATTCTATTCCGACCGCATATCTCTTACAGCCGGAAAGAAAGAGATTGTCGACTTCACCATCCAGATGCCTAACGCTCTTCCCGGAGAGACGTATCAGGCATTCCTTGTAAACCCTGTCGACAACAAGGAACTTTCCGCCAACCGTATCAATTTCACTATCAGTAACCAGACCGGCATTTCCGACATCATGACCGACACACCGCGCGGTGTGAGCGCAAGCCCCAACCCCGCCTATGACTATACGGTCATTACAGCCGGCAGCGAAATCACACGCATCGACATTGCCTCTCTTTCAGGAAGCTATGTTTCGGTTCCTGTCGAAATTGACGGTTCAAGCGCCCGTATCGATGTGACAGGGCTTGCCACCGGTCTCTACATAGCCCGCGTGGCGACTGCCAACGGTGTCGAATCAGTTAAGATTATCAAGAAATAATATGTCAGGCCATTCAATCATACCGGCAATCATACTTCTCTCCACCGCAGCCGGATGTTCCACCTCAAAAACCGCCGTCCCCGTGTCCCCGTCCGATGGGGGCACGGTCGTCGGGTGGAGCCACAGGCATGAAGTGGAAAAAACCGACACCACAACAACAATCCTTGTGCCCGGACAAATCAATCCCGGCGGGATACGCGGCGGACGGCCATCAACTGAAATTCCGAAAGTCAGAATCTACAAGACAAACGGAAACTATGCCGTCAATGTCCCTGTGACGCTTGATGCTTCACGCACGAAGCTCATAGCGTTCCCTGCCCCCTCCGACCTGCAAGGATGTGAACCCGTTGAGCTTGACAACGGATTCTTGCTTGACCGGCGCGGAGTTGGACCGGCAACGGCCTTTACGCGTTGGACATATAAGGAATACTCCGCCATTCCCTCCACACCCGCGACAGAGGAGATAATGGACAATCTTATTCCCGGCGCAGCCGTGACGGAACTCTATGAAATGCCGTTCACGATTGGCACTCCCGATGCCGTCGAGCGATGCAACAGACTAATCGCCGAAGGGCTTTCAGGCTGCACGCCATTGCTTCAGGCTGTACAGCTCAAATAGAATCCGGCGACAGCAACAAAAAACACGGGTAGCGGTTGAACGCCACCCGTGTTTTTTATATGTATGCCTATTGATTTTCAATAATGGAACGAAGATCCGCCGAGGAATTCACGTAGCAGCGAATTCGGCGGAATGAGCGTCGAAGGAATAGGCAAGAAATAGCCCAGAAACTTCCGCAGACGGTAGGCTTCGGCATATTCAGGCACATCTCTCGGCACACTTCTCAACACCTTATCGGCCTCGTCACGCATGACTCCAAGCTCAAAGAGCAGTGAGGAGTTGAACATGGAATCGGCATTTTCCTGATAAGGGAAAATCCACTTTTCCTCACCTCTGCGCACACTCGGCCAGCGACGTATAGTATCCAAAGCATTTGCCCCGCGATACTTGTAATCCCTAATAATCCGTCGCAGCAGACGGTTGTCGGTAGTCGACACCCAATTGTGGTCATCAATGGCAAGGGTCGTCAGCGCCGAGACATAAATCCTGTATTTCATCGCCGGGTCGACATCGCGTGTCAGTTCGGGATTAAGGCCGTGGATACCCTCTATGAGCAATATGGAAGTCGAATCAAGTTTTATGACCTCCTTGCGATACTCCCTCTCGCCACGTTCGAAATTGTAATATGGCAGTTCCACTTCCTCGCCTTTTATCAATTTGTTGAGATGCTCATTGAACAATTCGAGGTCAAGTGCGAAGAGTGACTCATAGTCATAGTCGCCGCTCTCGTCGAGAGGCGTATGATGGCGGTCAACGAAATAATTGTCAAGAGAAATCATCACCGGCTTCAACAGATTTGTGAGTAACTGCACCGCCAGACGTTTGGTGAATGTGGTCTTGCCCGACGACGAAGGTCCGGCAATCAGAACCACCCTCGCGCCTCCATCGTGATAGCGCTCTGTAATCTTGTCGGCGATAGCGCCGATGTATTTCGTATGGAGAGCCTCGGCCACATTTATCATCATGGCGCAGCCGCTGCCGGCGGAAACTTCATTAACATCACCGGCATCGCGGATACCTATGATATGGTTGAACTCAAGATAATCCGTAAAAGCCCTGTAGAGTTTCGGCTGGGAGAGCGGGATGGTCGGACGGGATGGATTGGCCAGATCCGGTCCGAGCAGCAGCAGCCCATCCTCATAGGGCACAAGATCGAAAACTCCGAGCATACCTGTCCTCGGGACAAGATTGCCGTTATAAGTATCACAAAGACCATCGAGTCTATAATATACCGTATACAGCTCATTGAGGGTCTCAAGCAGCTTGACTTTCTCATGAAGTCCCTGCCCTTTCATTATCTCGATTACATCTTTGGTAAGACGCTCCTTGCGCTCAAAAGGCAAATCGCGCTCGACAAGATCGCGCATTCCTTCCTTCAGGCGGCCACACACCTCGCTGTCGACATCCATGCCCTTCAGCCGGCAATAGTAACCACGCGAGACCGAATGGCTTATGACAAGTCTGACTCCCGGATAAAGGGAAGCCACCGTGCGGTAGAGCATCATACACAGCGAACGAATGTAGCAACGATGACCCGACGGGGAGTCAACCGGCATAAACTCAATCATTTTCGGAGTGAAGACTGGAAACGAAAGGTCTTCTGCCTTGTTGTTGACACGTGCGCAGACCGGCACAAATGGAATACGCGTTCTGATACCCTCGTATATATCACTTAAAGTCATTCCGCCGTTGACAGGCAGATATTCGCCGATATTGGCGCAGTAAACTTTCAGCTGATTGCTCATGATGCGATGAATTTATTTTCCTCAAAGTTAACTCCGCTTTTGTTTAAATTTTGTAAACATTATTTTCCAATGAGTTAACTTACGTTAATTTAAGTCTTTTCTATGAATTTAACGGAAATAACCGCGATATTGTTCAGCATTACTGAATGTGTCATCCTAAAATTCCAATCAGGTCATGACCTCAGGTAAATCCTGCGTCTACAAGCGCATTATTGCTTATCTTTTCAGGTTTAATTTGCCGATAGTTTGCCGATATTTCGTAACTTTGCACATCTTTTGCCATCACACTCGGCAGTGCGGACGGCAAATCAAAGGTTAACCGAATATTCCAACCATTGTCATGAATATATCATATAACTGGCTTAAGAAATATCTTGACTTCAATCTCAGCCCCGACGAACTCGCGTCCGCACTCACCTCAATCGGTCTTGAAACCGGCTCGGTCGAGGAGGTTGAATCAATCCGCGGCGGCCTCCGCGGCATCGTAATCGGCAAGGTTCTCACCTGTGTCGAGCATCCCAACAGCGACCATCTCCACATCACCACTGTAGACCTCGGCGACGGTGCGGAAACCCAGATTGTCTGCGGTGCGCCTAACGTGGCGGCCGGACAGACAGTTGTTGTAGCCACAGTCGGCACCACACTCTATGACGGCGACAAGGAGTTTGCAATAAAGAAATCCAAAATCCGCGGTGTCGAATCATTCGGAATGATCTGTGCCGAGGATGAAATCGGCGTGGGAACTTCGCACGACGGCATCATTGTCATTGCCGACGATGTGAAGCCCGGCACACCGGCTGCCGAATTCTATGGTCTCACTTCAGACTACGTGCTCGAAGTAGACCTCACCCCAAACCGTATCGACGCAGCATCTCACTACGGTGTGGCACGTGACCTCGCCGCATGGATGAGCGCCCACACTGAAGCCGGCAATCTCCACCGTCCGGAAGTCGGTGCATTTGCCATCGACACCCCCGAAGGGGGCATTACAGTTGACGTTGAAAACACCGACGCATGTCCCCGATACACCGGAGTTACAGTGCGTGGCGTGACAGTCAAGGAATCTCCGAAATGGCTTAAGGACGCTCTTTCGACCATCGGACTCCGCCCGATCAACAACATAGTCGATATCACCAACTATCTTCTCCACGGCATGGGGCAGCCGCTCCACTGCTTTGATGTGGCAAAAATCGCCGGCAACAAAATTGTGGTCAAGAATGCGAAGGAAGGTGAGAAATTCGTAACTCTCGACGGTGTGGAACACACTCTCGACTCACGCGACCTTATGATCTGCAACACCGAAGTCCCCATGTGTATCGCCGGTGTCTTCGGAGGTCTTGACTCAGGCGTGACCGAAGCCACCACCGATGTATTCCTTGAAAGCGCATATTTCAACCCGACTTCCGTCCGCAAGACAGCCCGCCGCCACGGTCTCAACACCGACTCGTCATTCCGCTTCGAGCGCGGTGTCGACCCCAACAATACTCTCTATGTGCTCAAGCTCGCAGCACTCATGGTCAAGGAGCTTGCCGGAGGTGAAATCTGCGGACCGCTCTGCGACAACTATCCGTCGCGAATCGAACCGGCTGAAGTCAGCCTCAGCTTCGAATATTTCGACAAGCTTATCGGCAAGCATATCCCCGCCGACACCATCGTCTTGATACTGAATAGCCTTGAAATGGAACTTACGGATGTGACCGACGAAAAAGCCGACATGAAAGTGCCGACCTATCGCGTCGATGTCACCCGTCCCTGCGACGTGGCCGAAGACGTGCTCCGCATCTATGGCTACAACAACGTGGAGATTTCAAGCTCGGTCCGTTCAGCACTCTCGTCGCAAAGCTTCGAGGATCAGGACAACAAGCTCCGTAACCTCATCAGCGAACAGCTGACCGCCGAAGGATTCAATGAAATCCTCAACAATTCCCTCACAGCCGAAGCCTACTACACCGACCTTGCCGCTTATCCGGCCGACCATTGCGTCAGACTGCTCAATCCTCTTAGCAACGACCTTAACGTCATGCGCCAGACACTCCTTTTCGGAGGTCTCGAATCGCTCAGCCACAACATCAACCGCAAGATGGCAGACCTCGCCATGTATGAATTCGGCAATGTCTACTTCTTCAACCCGGCCGTTGAAGCTACGGCTGAAAAGGTTCTTGCCCCCTACAGCGAAGCTTCGCGTCTCGCCATCTGGCTTACCGGCGCACTCCGTCCGGGCAACTGGGCCCGCCCCGAACAGCTGGCGACCGTCTACGATATGAAGGCCGTCATCGCCAACGTCCTCAACCGTCTTGGCATAAATCCTGCTGAAATCAAGCTCGCGACATCGTCATGCGCCCTTTACTCAGCCGCGCTCGACATCAACACCCGCTCAGGCAAAAATCTCGGCTCACTCGGTGTGATATCCAAAAAACTGGCATCGAAATTCGACATCAAGCAGGAAGTCATCTACTGTGAGCTCGACTGGCACGCACTTGTCAATCTATCGCTCCGCAAGAAGGTGAGCTACTCACCACTTGCCAAAACGATGCCGGTGAAGAGAGACCTCGCACTTCTGCTCGACAAGAACGTCACACTCGATCAGGTTGAAGCAATCGTCCGTGAAAGCGAACGCCGTCTGCTCAGGAGCGTGACCCTGTTTGACGTTTACGAAGGCAAGAATCTTCCCGAAGGCAAGAAGTCATACGCAATCGCCATCACTCTTCAGGATGATGAAAAGACCCTTCAGGACAAGCAGATCGAGGCCGTGATGAACAAAGTCATCGGAAATCTCACCAAAAAACTCGGTGCAGAGCTACGATAACGCTTAAAGACCGTGTAAACTTCAGACAAAACAATAGAAAAACAATAATAAAACTCAACTGTAACACTCACTATCATGGGAAGAGCATTTGAATACCGCAAAGCACGCAAACTCAAACGCTGGGGTAACATGTCGCGTACATTTACCCGTATAGGTAAGGAAATCACCATAGCAGCAAAAGCCGGCGGCCCTGATCCCTCAACCAACCCCCGTCTCCGCGCACTCATGCAGAACGCCAAGGCAGCCAACATGCCCAAGGACACCGTTGAACGCGCAATCAAAAAAGCTACCGACAAGGATGCCGGCGACTACAAGGAAATCACCTATGAGGGATACGGTCCCCACGGAATCGCAATCTTCGTAGAAGCTGCGACCGACAACAACACCCGTACCGTTGCAAATGTCCGTTCTTATTTCACAAAACACGGAGGCAGCCTCGGAACTCAAGGCTCGCTCACTTTCCTTTTCGACCACAAAAGCGTCTTCAAAATCAAACCCAAAGATGGCGTATCGCTCGAAGACCTCGAACTTGAACTCATCGACTACGGTGTGGACGAACTTGAAGACATCGTTGACGAGGAATCAGGCGAAGAGCAGGTGATTCTCTACGGTGCGTTCGAAGAATACTCAAACATCCAGAAATATCTCGAAGACAACGGCTTCGAAATCATTTCGTCTGAATTCGAACGTATTCCCAACGACGTTAAGGAAGTCACTCCCGAACAGCGTGCCGCCATCGAAAAACTTCTCGAAAAAATCGAAGAAGACGAAGACGTGCAGAATGTGTTCCACAACATGAAGGAAGAGGATTAATCCTCCTGCCACTTCAGAAAAATATCACTCTAAGGCGGAAGTAATGACCATTGCGACATGGCCGGTTCTTCCGCCTTTCCCTTACCCGGATTCTTTCTCTCCACTCAACTCCAAACATAATACCCCCGAGCATAACCGCAGCCAAAATGTCGCAGACCATAAATATCCCAAACCATCCGGCATCAACCTCTCTTGTCGCCAACATCACGGCTACACTTATGGTCATGGCCGGAATCTATCTCGCATTCTCGGGTCTACGCTACATTGACCCGGGACAGGATGAACTCTATCAGGCACTCTGTGTAAGAGGCTATGCCGACGCACCGCTTGCCATGCTGACATTCCGCATCGGCGCGCTGTGGTGTGAAATCTTCGGTGACCGGCTTTTGGCTTTGCGCAGTCTCATGGCACTCTGCCATCTGACATCCATCGGATTAGGTTGCACATATTTCTATCACCGTACACACAAAATCATTCCATGCGCCTTTCTCTTCATGCTTCTCTCAGGCATGTCGACCTACACGGCCATGTTTATCTACAACTGGGACACGGGCGCATATCCATTCATCGTCATTTGCCTGTTGGCCACCTTATATTATATGTCGGCCAAGACTCCGGCTGCCGCAGCTTTCGTCGGAATAAGCAGTGCGCTGATGGTCCTGAGCCGGATACCGACAATCTGCATACTGCCGATTTTTCCTGTCATCATAGTCCGCACGGCTCTGAAATCGGCCGACAAATGCAAAGCGTCGTCAATCATCACCCGCGACATTCTCATAGGCATCATTTCCTTTGCTGTGACCGCAACAATAACCATCATGCTCATGTGTGGCATGGAGACCTATATACGGTCATGGAATCCCGGAAATATAATCACCGGCCACACTTCTGCTTCGGATTATCTCGGCCGCCTTGTCGAACTGGGAATACCCAACTTACTCCTATGGGGAGTGACAGGCCTGCTTTATCTTGCCTCATGGCTAATCGTAAAGTTCCGGCATACACTTTTCGATATCGTCGCATCGATTTTCTCAATAATCACAGCAACCGCAGCTGCATCTTTACTCATCAACGTCATAGACGCACCGACAGCAGACTTCGGAATAGCTCAGGGAACATTACTGATAACCTTGCTCTACCTTCCGTTACGACGGAGGTTCATTGACACTTCCACCGAATGTCCGACCGCACGCCTGTGGGTAATAGCCGCCTTCTCTCTCGTCGCCGCAGTCGGGTCAAACGGGATTGCCGAACGGCCACTCGCACTGCCGCTGATTCCGATTGCATGCGCCTATATCTACCCCTACATGAATCTTACCATCAGCTGCTATTTTATAATCCTCATGCTGCTGACCCTGAAAATGAGTCTTGGCATCACAAGAAACAACCGTGACACACATCAGCAGTCCATACCTGTTGCGCGATTCGAGGGTCTGAAACTTTCAAGACAAGCCATGCAGCTGTGGCAACCGGTCATATCCACCGTCCGAACACTACAGGCAGAGGGACGCACTGTCAGATTCTGGGGTTTATATAAGTACCACTTCCAGTATGCCTTCAATTCCGATTGCACGCGCACCCATAACCTCTATCACTACGATGAGAACATACCTGAAATACGCTCCGAGGTCGTAAATGAACTTTCAGAGAGTGATGCGGTGATATTCCGAGGCGACATGCGTTGGGACAGACCGTGCATGGCGACTATCGACGAGCTTATAAAGCTCGGATTCCGCCCGGTCGTAATCAGCGAGGAATACAGTCTACTATTAAAGTAGACAAGCCTCGCACAGAATACATGATACAGCTTACTGAATGGCGACTGTCAGTCTTCCTCGTCAAGCATAAACTTTATCTCATCGAGCATACTCTGACAGACGGGGCGAGTCAGCGCGCAATCCGCCGAAAGTTCAGCTTCGACAAAAGGTCTGATGTCAGCCGGTCGGCTATACAGAAGATTGAACATCAGCCTGAATCCTCCGTAGCGCTCCATTTCATTTGACGATGTGACAGCATCGACCGCGACATCCATTGCAAACGGCAGATGGCGCAGCAGCCTGTGGCAAAGAATATCGGTAACCTCTGTTGTAATAGACTCGCGCAGCATTTCAGACGCACGCTCGCGAGTCATGGCTTCGCGGGGATAGATCATCGGAGCGAGCAACATGCTCTCTCTCGTGCGCGAATCGGCCCAGAATTCCTCAGCCAGAGCCTGTGAAGGCTCTATCCCGGAGGCTATCTCAACAATCTGCGGAAGATTCAGCCCGAACACCATTTTATACTCTAATCCACCCTTGCGGATAGTGTCGGCCACAATGCCGTTGCGCATCGCAAAAAGTCGGCGTTTGATTTCCTGTATCTGATTGAATCTGGTCATAAAAATATCTTACTTTCTTCATGATGCCACGGACATAACCATAGCCATACAACAAAAATAGTCTTTTTTAATCATTTTTCATAATTGGATTGTTAAAAAGATATATCCATCACGTTCCAAATCATTTATAGTTAATCCATGCGACATTTATCACTCGTGGCCTTTGCCATGATCTGCCTTTCAGCCACACTCCATGCTGCCGACAACGGTTCTGAACCCATTCCTGTCGTAACCGCCGAGGGATATATGACAGCCGGAGGAGGCATCGGGACACCGCCGCGTCCCGACCGCCCCAGCGTAGGTCTTGTTCTGAGCGGAGGCGGTGCAAAAGGAATCGGACATATAGGCTTCATTCAGGCACTCGAAGACAATGACATTCCCATCGACTACATTACAGGTACATCGATGGGTGCGATTGTCGGCGGACTCTACGCTTCGGGCTTTACTCCGAAAGAAATGCTTGAGCTTATCGCCTCAAAAGGATTCACTTACTGGAGCACAGGCAAAATAGATCCTGAATATACATATTTCTACTCCTCACACCACGACACTCCATCGTTCGTGACACTGAACCTCGGCAAAGACTCGACACAGATCACGTCGGTGTTGCCGATAAGCCTCATCAATCCTATCCCGATGAACTATGCCTTCATCGAGATATTCTCACCCTACACCGTGCAGTGTGGCGCAGACTTCAACAATCTTTTCGTACCGTTGCGCACGGTGACATCCGATGTCTATGCCAAACATAAAGTCGTGCTTGGCCGCGGGCCACTCAGCGACGCTGTCAGGATGTCGATGTCGTTCCCGATGATTTTCGAACCGATTCTGCTCAATGGCGTGCCGATGTATGACGGCGGAATCTATGACAACTACCCGGTCGACGTGATGATGGATGAATTCAATCCTGATTTCGTAATCGGCTCAAACGTAGGGTCAGGCAAATCCGCACCTGATTCACGCAACATGATGGATCAGCTTGAAGAAATGATCATGCAGCCCAACAATTACCCTTTCCCGACAGATAAAGGAGTGAATGTCAGGATAAATCTTGACGAATTCGGTCTGCTTGCATTCGACAAATATCAAGAGATATATGATATCGGCTATCGGCGCGGACTTGAAGTCATGGATTCAATCAAGGCCAAGATAAAAGTACGTGTCCCCAAAGCGACCGTCGAAGCATCACGAGAGAAGTTCAAGGCCGCTACACCCGAAGTGAAAATCAACAAGGTGTCTGTCCACGGCGGAACGACGATTGAAAACGCCTATCTGCGCTCAGCCTTCGGTCACCGCACCGAGCCAATGACTCTTGAAGAAGGACGCTCGGCCTATTACCGTGCCATAAGCTCCGATAAACTTCAGAATTTCGTGCCGACCCCTCTTTATAACGTGCGCGACAGCATGATAGACCTCAGTTTCGACGCCATCATAAAAGACCCCTTCTCCGTGGGGGTCGGAGGCTATATATCATCCTCGACAAACAGTATGCTTTTCTTCAACGCCGGCTACAACACGCTTAATTTCAACTCTATCAAAACCAACCTTAACGCTTGGCTCGGACAAAGCTATATGGCCGTGGAAGGAGACTTCAGCGTGACGCTCAATACCCGGCGGCCGTCGGCACTACACCTGAAAATAGTCAGCTCACGTCAGAAATATCATGAGACCGAAAAGCTGTTCTATCAGATTCATGAACCTGATTTCATACGCAAGTCGGAGACATTCGTGCGGGCATTCTATTCGACTGCCCCTACGCTGCGCTCGATATTCACGACCGGCATCGCCTACGGACATCTGACCGACCGCTACCATGTAGACATGAGCGAGGGTCAATCCAACCCACACCATGAGAAAGGCATCTTCGATCTCGGTCAGGTTTTTGCATTGTGGGAAAAGAATACACTTGACAACACCTATACCCCCACTTCAGGTGTAGACCTTAAAGCCTCGGTCAGCGGTATGGCCGGAAAATACCGCTATCGTCCGTCGGGTGATACCGAGCGCAACAGCGAACGGACCATAAGCTGGATTCAGGCCCATGTCTCAGCCTCCGACTATCTTGACATCAGCAAGCGGTTCTCTCTCGGCCTGACAGGACAGGCATTATTGTCGACACGCAAACTCCTGCCAAGCTATGACGCTTCAATCGTCGCGTCTGAAGCATTCCATCCGACACCTGCAAGCTATAACAGCTTCAATGCAAAACTACGCGCAAATTCATTTCTGACTGCCGGAATCGTCCCTGTACTGAAGCTATCGGGATCGTTTCAGGTCAGAGGGTCGTTCCACTGTTTCCTGCCGCTACGCAAAATCACCTACGGGTTGCCTGATAAGGACAATTATGAAGATGCCGGAAGCCATACACTCGCTCCGTCGGAAGCTACCGCCAGATATGGAAAATGGCTGAGCAATCCGGAATTTTTCGGAGAAGTACAAGCCGTGCTTGCACTTCCATTCGGTTCTGTCAGCGCCTATGGCAACTACACTTCCGCCCATGACAGCAACTGGAATTTCGGCATTTCAATCGGAGCATTCATACTCGCTCCGAAATTTTTCCATTAGCCGGCCGGAGGCCATTGGCGCCCTTCGATCATGAAGGTCTTGCAACCGAGCGCGCGGGCAGGAACGATGTCCTTGCCATAGCTGTCGCCGACCACAAGCACATCAGCGGCAGGAAGCCCCAGAGCCTCGACCCCAAGACGGAAGATAGCCGGATCGGGTTTCCTGACTCCGACAACGGCGCTCTCGACAACCGAAAGGAAATAGCGCCTGATTCCGAAATCCTCCAGCACGGAACTGATATTGCCATAAAAATTAGAGACGAGCGCCATCGGATAGACGGCAGCAAGCTTTCGGAGAACCACAGCCGACTCGCCGACACACTCCCGCGCATGACTGTAGCAATAGCCGGCAATCTCGCCGGCCTTTGCAAACGATGATTCAGAAATACAGCCCTTGTCTGACAGGCGCTGCAACTCGATAGCGATTTTCTTTTCCATCAGCTCGCGGAAAGTATCGCCGGGAACCACAATCCTGTCAGCAGCCAAAGCCCTCTCGGCATAGACATAGGCATCAATAAAATCATCTATGGCAACATTTACTCCGGCCTTGACATAAGCCTCGCGTATGATATGGCTCCAATGGTCGCCTCGCGAGTCAAGGGTTCCGCCATAGTCAAAGATAATGCCTCTGATATCATCTGCTATTACCAATGATTCAATAGTCCCCATTTTCAAGTCTCTGTGTCAGCTGACGGCAAAAACGTTCATGACGCACAATCATATAGACGAGCAAAATGTTGAAAACCGTCAGCTCGGCCACGAAATAAATCCAAGGCTGCCCGATGAACAAGGTCGTGAAAAGGGTAATCACACGCCAGTTGAATGACAGTATATTGGTATACTTCATCAGCGGGAGTGATTCCCGACGGAAATCATCGCGGAAAGCCTGAGGAATGTTGCCGGAGGGGAAACGACGGTGCAGTTCCCGCCGGAGTGCCTGCAGAGCTGGGGAGGTAGCCTCCTGCTGGCGCGTATAGGCCAGATAGAAAGATATTGTGAGGCGTTTCCAGAAATTCTTTTTCCATGTCAGGCCGCTTTCATCAAGCTGACGGCGGAGCTGGCTCACACTGTCAAGCTCGCTGCCGTCCTCCCCTTTCAAGAAATAGAGGTGGAACTGACGGTAATAGTCGGCCATCGCCGCCTGCTTGGTATGGCAGATTCCTGTCACGCATGCCATGCACCATATTACCCACGGGTGATCACCGAAGAAAGACGAGAAGTCGATTTCACGGAAAACAATGGCAAGATAGATGGTGACAAACCAGAAGTCGCCGCAGAGACCGTCGAGTATGCGGCCTATGCGCGAATATTGCTTCGTAAGGCGTGCAAGCTGGCCGTCGGCGCTGTCAAACGAATTGGCCCATACCAGCAATAGCATACCGATGACATTGAGTCTGAGTTCAGGGAAGTAGAAAAGGATACCGGCACCTATTCCAAGGAAGATCGCAGCGATTGTGATGGCATTGGGACTCACACCAAACCGCGCAGCCAACCGCGCCCACATGAAACCTATGGGCCGGTAAAAAGCGAGGTCGATGTGTTCCTCTGTATCCATAGACTTCAGCGAACGCTGATAGTCTTCCTTGTCGAGTTTATTCATCAGTCGGCGGAACTTGGAGTTGATATGTAGCGCGTATAAGAATTCATGAAACGATTGAATGCAGGAATCTTCATCAGCACGTATTCGAATATCGCATATCCGATGAGTGTACATGCTATACCGGCGAGCACATCAATCACATAGTGGTGCGAGGTATAGACAGCCGTAAACCATATACCCATACAGATTATCGCGAAAAGCACTCGTATCCACCACGGGCAGCGTGCCTTGAGCGAGTAGATGAACGCTATGAGCATGTAGGCCGAGTGGAGCGACGGGAGAGCAGCAAACACGTTTGCATTGCGGGAATAGAGGCCGTGGAAAATATCAAGACCCATCATTTCATCCCAGCGACCGAGTCCGGCAACCTCACCGGGAGTCCCGATTATGAAATCGAAACCATGCGAGGCCACATACCACGGCGGAGCGGCGGGATGGACATAATAGAACGCGAATCCGAGCAGATTCACAAACAGAAAGACGAGCGAGAAATGAAGATAGACCTTATACTGGCGCTTGAAATAGAGCCACAGTCCGAAAAGAATGGGGACAGGCACCCAGCACAGGTAGAAGATTCCGGCAAAGAAGTCCATGAGCTTGCTCGTATGCAGCGCAAAAAACTCGTTTGGCGTAAGAGTACCGGCTGCGGTGACTATACCGAAAATGTTCTTCTCGTTTTCATAGAGATTCCTGATGTCAACGGGATTCACCTCGTAGTTGGGAAGGATGTTCATCCAGTCATAGGAGATTCCGAACACAGCAAACGGAAGCATGGCCACCACAAGCCGACGCGTCGTGTCAGTCACAAACAGCAGCAGGGTCAGGATGACGGCAATGTAAATGTGTTCCGGCCTGAAACCGACACAGAGGCAGGTCACAAGCAGCCAGACAAGCACTACCGGGATAATGATGGATGTCTCCCGGCGCGACGGAAGATTGATTACAGACATTAAAGAGACTGTTTAGACGTTTTATTTAGTGCCTTTCAGTAGTCTGCGGCAATGATTGATGCGGGCGAAAGCCGTGATGTTGGCAAAAACCGCAATGACACTCATGCAGACGATAAGAATGATGACAGCGTTGAAAGATGCGGGATCTACGCACTGACCGACAATTCCGGTGGCAAGCGCACCGATTGTAGTCACGACCACACGCTCGGGACGCTGCATGAAACCGACCTTGCATTCCAGACCGAGACCTTCGGCCCGCGCACGGACATAGCTTACCATGATTGAGCCGACCAAAGCCACGAAGGTTATAAGCGCACCGATAATATATCCAGTCTGAATGAGATAGTAGCTCAGACCGCCAAGCGTGAACAGCTCGCAGTAGCGATCAAGCACAGAGTCATACATAGCTCCGAATGTCGAGGTCATATTGCCGAGGCGGGCCACCTGTCCGTCGAGCATGTCAAAGAGGGAGAACAGAATGATGACCACTCCACCCCATGTGAGAAGCCCATAGTTCATATCGGTATCAGTAGCCGTATATCCGGCATAGACAAAAATCATGGCAGCAGCTATATTGCCGAGCAGACCGATAGTGGTAACCATATTGGGTGTGACACCTATGCGGATCAGGAAACGCACGAAAGGGTTGATTACAAAATAGATGCCTTGCTGAAGGCAGTCGCGGAATCGCTTGAACATGGAAGTTTTCTGTGAGATTATTATTTCGTTGTCAGGCATTTTATTCTAAGATTAAAAATTCTTTATGTTTCAGCATGATGGCGGTCAGGGCTTCTCAGTGTGAGACTTTTTATTGCCGAGAGCCATCAGACGGTCATAGCGAAGAATCATATTCACAAGACGTATGGCGTATGGATCAAAAGCCGTCGGACGGTAGACGAAATTGCGCTGGAGGACAAAATTCCACCCCCACGAAACCGCGAGTGATGCGGCAAGACGCGCCGCAGCAAAAATGCCGTCGGGTCTGAATCCGAGTTTTATCAGCCATTCCCAGTTAGACAGGAGAGTCGCGAGGCCGGTCGTTCCATACATATTTAGAAGCAGCGAACCGGTCCAGACAAGAAAATATTTCACCCCTACAGCCTTGACACTCTGTCCGGCCGCATGAAAAGTGAAACGGTAGTTTATGCAGCAGTTCACCACGCCTCCGGCAATCGCTCCGACAGCCACCGAAAGATTAGAACGGTAAAAGGGATCGAGCGCTATGAATACGAATGAATAGAATAGCATACTCATTCCGAGGTCAATCCATGATGCCACCTGCGATGACACGGATGAACGCAGAAAAGTGGAAACAAGGCCGCCTCCGTGAAGGAATTTATGTTTCAGCTGTGAAAAATTCATCTATATTATTTTGCAGAATGAAAACAGAGAGTTTTCAGGTGAACATATACATTGAGAGGGCAAGAATTACAGCTCCATAGATTCCGGCAAGAATATCGTCGGCCATGATACCGGTTCCTCCGGGCAGATCTTCCATCTTGCGGACACCCAATGGTTTTACAATGTCAAAGAAGCGGAACAATACAAGCGATACGAACGCCCATAGCCAGAACGAACCGCTCTCAAGCGGACGAGGGATTGCCGCAAACACCGAAAGCGGCAGCATGGTTATCCACTGCCCGACAGTCTCGTCCATAACCACACGCGACGGATCAGGACCCCAGTAGTTCTCAGCGATACCGGCCGACCATATACCCAAAGCGGTGAACACGACAATCAGTCCGAGCGTGGCAAGAAATGTCCCTGTGACATGACCTGTTAGTGCGAGCGGCAGCCAAAGCACAAGACCGACAACAGCCCCGGCCGTACCGGGCCCCCAAGGCCAATAGCCTGCTCCAAATGACGTGGCTATGAATTTAGGGAAAAACGGAAAGCGGTGGTTTTCTGTCATTTCTTCTTCGATTTAGCTGCATTGTGTTTCTTAATCTCTGCGAGTATGGCACGTGCGATGACACCCGAAGCCTCGACGCGGCAAGCTGCGAAGCTCGGCCAGTCGTTGAAATCAATGATTGAGAAAGACCCGTCGGGGAGGATGATTGCATCACCTCCGTAGATCTTTATGTCAAGCGCCTCAGCCGCGCGGTTACATACCTCCTTGAAAGCTTCGTGGTCAAACGATGGCTTATCCTCGTCCATCGCCTGCTTGTCGCGTGAGCCGTGGTGATAGAAGCAATAGAACCACGGTGTGCCGTAGACTCCATAGAATTTAAGCAGCTCACCTTCGATATGTCGGCTGACAACAGCACGTTTGATACCACGCAGGAAGTATTCCTGCACCACCTCCTGAGCCTCCTCGGGATGACGGACATAGGTGACATCTTCCTTGTGCATCGTATGGAAATCGCCACGCTTTACCCAAGCCTTGGTCATTCCGAGCTTGTTCATGCGGTCGATCACTCTCTCGTCGGTGTTGACCATTATGCTTTCAGGGGTAGGAATATTGCTGCCGATGAGGATACGGGTCAGGCGCTCGCGCGTACAGTTCTCCACTCCATAACCTGAGTTTATGACCAGCGCACCTTCATCTTCCTTTCGCTGGAGCACAGGGAAAGAGCGGTGATGACGGCACATGTTTATTATTATGTCTTCATTCACAGCGCCGGCCACGAGTTGCTCCTCACTATAGATTTTCACCTCACAGCCACGTTTGCGCAACTGGTCGGCTGTCAGGTTGAGGATTGAAGCGTCATTGCCTATATGGTTAGGCGAAAAGACACCCGCTCTCATTATTCCGGCTATTTTTATATCAGCCATTATCGGTTAATTTTAGAGACCGCACGGTCTCGAAGAGATGATGATATGATGGTTAAATTCTTATATTTTATGTCAGTCACCGGGCGATTCAGCAAGAAATCTTTCGGCCTCCGCGATGTCACCGGGACGGTCAATGTCGATGATTTTTGAGAACTGCCAAGCCTTGAGCCGCAGACCCGACGCAACCAGCGCACGCTGGAAATCACGCATGCGGCTGACACCGGATGCCGCACAGTCGGCAAGGACGGCAAGTGCCTCCGGCCTGAGTGCATAGATACCGCCTGAGACATAGCGCACACCGGGCACGGGGTTGTCGAGAAAGCCTGTTATATCGCCTTCGGGTGTCGCGGCAATGTAAAGTGGCTTTTCATCATCGACATAGGTCGTGACACCCATATAGCCGTCGGACTCACTGTCGGACTCAAAATCGGAAATGAAACGCGCAAACTCCCCGGGACGGAAAATGCTGTCGACTGTCAGAAGACAGAAGGAACGGTCACTGTCAAGCAA
>ERZ778515.421-NODE-421-length-36724-cov-8.459434_pt1 | contig 36724 bp, 29 predicted proteins | sample MGYA00510343_ERZ778515 | MGnify/ENA primary metagenome ERZ778515 (study PRJEB29527, sample SAMN07138965) | mouse gut metagenome | material: feces | host: mouse | place: China:Nanjing | collected 2016-01-25 ...
CGGAGCAATCCGTGGTATCATAGGGGGCAAAATACCTTTTGACCCCAACATCATTAACATTAAGGGAGTATAGTTCACTTGTTTATCAGGGCGGTGGAAATCACTCGCAAAAATGCTTGTACTTTTGCATCTTGTATACAAAACTTGTTATTGTTTACGAGTCATAAAATTATGCCAAAATTACATGAGGTGTCAACAGTGACATTAAAAGTGCTATCATGAAAAATAGTAGCATTACAAAAAGACAATTCAGCTTTTATTCTATTGGAAAGATAAAAATATCTTCGATTGGTGTATCCACAGCGCGCGATATATCCACAGCCAACTTTAGGGAAGGATTATATTGCGCTTTTTCCAGACGCATAATCGTCTCTCTGCGCACGCCTACTTGAACTGCCAAGTCTTCTTGGGTCATCTCTTTTAATAATCTGTATTTCTTTAGTCTGCATTCAAAATCTGGCACTTTTTATTCCTCACTTTCATCTAGCAATGTTTCATGGTCATATCGATACAATAAATATTCACTTAAAAAAATATCAATTGCAAATGCACAAGAAATTATAATTACAAGTGCAATTAGTGTATAGTCCAACTTTCCTAAAAACCTTCCTTGCACAAGTAAAATTGTTGCAAAAAATATTATTATTAACGCCACTCTGTTTGCTATCAACTGTGCCTTGTAACTATTTTCTTTGTATCGCTCATCCATAAAAGTATTTGACATTTTTCCCTCATAGAAAAATCCAAAAAAACCAAAAAATACAAAAAACGCAAATGGATAAATAGATTGATCTATACTATAAGTCGAGAATCCTAAAAACCCAAAAAATCCGAAAAACCCCAAAAATCCTAATTTAGGATTAATCTTTCGTGTCCTCTGTAATACTTTTTGTCTTTTTCTGTTTGCAATATCTGTTTGAATTATTAAACCAATTAGTGCAAAAACATACAAGATAGTACATAAAACTGCAACAAGCATTGGCAAATCTTTGATTGAAAATACATAGGGAAATTTTGTTGGAACAACAAGCCTTGCGTCATTATAGTTCACTGCATACCAAATCGCTCCAATCAGCATTAACACACAAGTAATTCCTAGACTAATAATTATTTTTACTTTTTTCTTCATAGTACCGCCTCCGTGTTGTGATTTATTTGTATCTTTACAAGATAAATATATCACTTTTGTAAGATATTGTCAAGGACAAATATAATCAATATTAAACTCCTAAAATTTTGGGTTACAATTAATGCACACAAAATGCTACAAAGCAAGCATTTTTGACACTGGCTTAGACACCATGCAATAAGTGCATCGTACAAGTGCAAAAAGTAATAATTTTACTAAAAAATCTTTTCTTAAAAACTATAAAAAATGTCCTGTACAATTTACGTTAATTGTTTTTAGATGCCTATATACAATTAAGTAGAATCAGTCGCACGTGGCTAATTCACCGTTTTAACAGCATATTTCCTTTGCATAAATCTACAAAAAAGGAAGGGAGATATCCTGCTATAATACAGATATCTCCTTTCAAAAGTACATTATAAATTTATTAATAATTCCCTTTCCCGTTGCTTGAACATACAGTAGAAAAAATGAATTTAGAATCTACCTTTTTCTTTTGTACGATATCATCATAGGAAAAGGCAAACAACAAACTATGATAGACATTAACACTCAGTGCATAATTTTTTTCATTTAAAAATTTTTACTTTTACAGAAAAATATATTTACAAATAAATAGCACTGCCAACACATACATGAGCGGTGTCACTTTCTTCGCCTTCTTGCAGCAGACATTCACTGTTACATAAGAGATCACACCGATTGCAATACCCTCTGAAATGCTGTATGCAAGTGGCATTGCAAGCATACATAGATATGCAGGAATGGCCTCTGACAGATCATTAAAGTCCACTTTTATAATGGAAGAAACCATTAAAAATCCAACAAAGATAAGAGCAGGTGCTGTTGCAAAACCTGGAATTGCAGTAAAGATTGGTGCAAAGAATATTGCAATCAGAAATAAAAATCCTGTCACAATGGACGCAAGACCTGTTCTTGCACCTGCACCAACACCTGCGGAACTCTCCACAAATGTTGTGGTAGTTGAAGTTCCAAGTACAGCACCTGCCGACGTAGCAATCGCATCTGCCAAAAGTGCCTGTTTAATATTGGGAAGCTTTTCATTTTTATCAAGCATATCTGCTTTTGTGGCAACCCCCACAAGTGTTCCTATGGTATCAAACATGTCCACAAATAGAAATGCAAACAAAACAACAATAAAATTTGCAATGCTTACATTGGAAAAATCACCCACAAAGCACTGTCCAAACGTCTCAGAAATCGCAGAGAAATCTGTGATGGCAAAACTTGGATACAAGGAATAGAATCCATTTTCCACATCCACAACATAAATGCCCAATGCCTGACAAATCATACCAAGAATCCAAGTCGCAATAATTCCAATCAAGATAGAACCTTTTACATTTAATGTGTAGAGAACTGCTGTCAGCAATGTTCCTATAATCGCAAGCAGTGCACAGATACCAAGTGTATGAAATTCTGATGCAAAACTTACATAAGTTGTAAGCGTTGAGTCACTATTTACAATCACATGTGCACCTTGTAATCCCACAAATGCAATAAACAAACCAATTCCGGCACTGACTCCTTTTTTCAATCCACTAGGAATCGCATTAAAGATTGCTTCTCTCACATTTGTCAGAGACAAGATAATAAACACAATTCCCTCTGCAAATACTGCCAAAAGTGCTACTCTCCAGTCATAGCCATAACTTCCACACACCGTAAATGCAAAATATGCATTCAGTCCCATACCAGGCGCCAGCGCAAACGGATAGTTTGCCATTAATGCCATAACAATAGTACCAATAAAAGATGCCAGACAAGTCGCCATAAGTACTGCGGTCGCATCCATTCCAGCAGCGGACAGCATACTTGGATTTACAGCCAAGATATACGCCATTGTCATAAATGTTGTAATGCCACCGATTACCTCTGTCTTGACATCTGTATTGTTTTGTTTGAGTTTAAATAATTTTTCAATCATTTGTGCTCCTCTCCTTTAATTTGTAATTTGGGGTTACTTCTTCCTTATTTTATTCTTATTCTTTGTTGAAGTCAACAACGTGTGGCAAGCTGTCTAAATCTATATTTCTGAAACGGTTACAATTCACACCCACGCCAGTTTTTATCATGTTATAAGTTATTGAGGTGTGAATTATAACAGATTTTGCACACAAAATGCTAAAAGGCAAGCATTTTGGCGCATGATTCCCACTACTTTGGCGCGGGTGTGAAAAGTAACCTGAAACGTAACTGTTATATTTTGCTGTGCTCCTAATTGACAGATAAGAAGCAAAACTGTAAAATAATAATAAGACAATAATTCTATACAAAGGAGGCGAATCAAATGAAAAAACTGCTGCGGATTCTAATTGCATATACGCTGATTTTGTCAGTGGCAATTCCGCTTAACGTTAGAGCGGCAGACAATTCGGTCTGGATACAGGAGCGCGGAAAAGAGGAATGGCATTACACAGATGGCATGGAAACGGATCTGACTGCCAAAATTCAGGACGAAACACTATATATTCAGGGAAAAGGAGCCATTCCTAATTATGATAAAGAACATTTAGGGAACAGACCATGGCACAATAAACCAATCCGTTTTCTCGTGATTGCTGATAATGTAACATCCATCGGAACAGAAGCATTTTCCAATATGAATAAATTGTATCATGTCACAATGTCTGCAGGAACTTTTATTGAGAGTCCTACTGCATTTTCGGGTATTGCAGAAGATTGTACCTTTGAGTTTACTGGAACCAATATTAGAAGCAGGAATATTGGCAATGTACCTTACAACAGTCTTGATAATATCACAGCCTTTATGCAGTACTACAATGGAACATTTTATTATCGCTTAGCAAATTATTATATGGTCGGTTGGGTACAAAATTCTGTCCTGCCAAAAATTGATAAACTTTCACCAAGCGATGTACATACCAAATACAGCAATCCTGAATATCCAATTAGAAATTTAAAGAGCACTCTGGAATTTGTTTCACAAAAACCAGATGCTAGTATGCATGCACATATTACAAGCAAACAACAGGGCACAAAAGCATTGGAAATCTTTTCACTGGTACTTGGAGATGCTGTATATGCCACTGCTTACAATATGTCCGTGTCAAGTTTTGATGGAATGATAACACAAACAGATACCCCGCTCACTTATCAAATGACAATTCCAACAGCATTACTGTATCCTGGAAGACAGTTCTCTCTAATTCAATTAGGGGATGGTGTGGTAAATATTTTGGCAGATGAAGATCAAAATGACACGACATTGACATTCACAACAGATTACCCTTCTACTGTGTACGCACTGATTTACAGGGATTCTGGTACAACAAATATTGGACAATTGGCACCTTGACTTGTTTAATTATTTCTTTGTGGCATTGTCATCAATTGTTTTATTCGTTATAATTCATTACCCCAGCGCCTAAATGCCTACTTTTCGGCATTTGGTATGCATCAATTGTCGCAATTCACACCAAATCTTCTTAAAGGAATATATACTCTGGCATGGGGTGAATTGCAACAGTCCTATTTTCAATTATAAAAAATTTTTAAAAAAAGTATTGACACTTTATAAATGCAGTGGTATAGTATTTATTGTTCAGTGAGTCATAAAATAAATCAATTAAAAATTGCACCGCTAGCTCAGTTGGTAGAGCACCTGACTCTTAATCAGGGTGTCCAGGGTTCGAGCCCCTGGCGGTGCACTGAAAGCACTATTTTTGAAGCAGAACGCTTTGGGGATGGTGTTTTTTACTTCCATAAAAATCCCCATGCCGCCTTTTGGCGGCTCAAATAGAAGTGAAAAACGCTGTCCTTTGCGTTTTTCCTGTGTGAAAAATCGTTAAGGAGATATCTTTATGAGCATAAATCACGCATCTACATCACAAGTCGAATTTACAATTAACGACGAAACAATCTCAAACATTTCCTTATTGAAACAATATTTAAATAAACATTTGCCTTTACAAGCAACACTGCCTTGTATGGACCAAAACTACGCCAGTTTTGGTATTGATTTTCTTGAGCTGATTAGTCAAAAAGCGAATGGTTTTGAAAATAAAAATACTATCTCTCCAAATGCCCAGCATCTTACTTGTATTATAGATAATTCTACATTGGAGATACAATACTTTCCAGAAGGAGCAGCATTGATTGCGTGGTTTAATACCTATGGAAATATTTATTACTTTGTCAATGATATTAATAAATGGACAAGTGCAACCCAATACAAAGAGCAAAGAGAACAATCTATAGATAGATCTTTTGCAAAAGAAATGTTGTGTCAAAACAGAGATACAATAATAGATATTATTTTATATTTCTACGAAACAGCCGAAAAAAATCCACAATACAAATGGGTTGAGGATTTTATGTACACTGGCCCTGAATGTTGGCACCGAGAATGGCTCAAAAAGTTATTATTGGGTTCCTTTTGCATCCCTGAAGAATTTAACCAAGATTTAAAAAAGCTTCGCAAAATGCAAGAATCTGGGGAGTGGAAATGGGGAACACCATGGAAACGAAATGATTATTGGAGAGGAGCAGTCTTTTGGGAAAATTCTGACGAGATGAATTATTTAGAATATCTGACTTACTTGCAGTCTCGCGAATATATAGAATTATTACAGACAGAAGATGGAAAATCTTCTACACTATTAAAAATACAAGATTTTGAATCTTCTGCACAGATACAACATGAAAAGCTTCTACGTAAGACAGCATCTCAACTGATGACTGAAAAAACCTTTACAAAACGGGAATCAGGAATCCGAAACTTATCCTTTCTCCGCAATTGTACACACTTGCGTGAGTTAGACCTGCGCTGTAATGATGTGGAAGACCTCTCTCCGATTGCCTCACTCCATAATTTAAAGGAGTTGACATTGGACTTTAATCTTATCTCAGACCTATCACCGCTTGCAGAGTTGGATCAACTTCGTCACCTCTATTTGCGCAGAAATAAAATTCACAGCCTTGAGCCCTTACAAGGAATGCGCAGCTTAAACACTTTAACATTATGTAATAATCCTTTAGAGCAAGGCACGTTGGCATGGCTGCGCAAATGTAAGCGTCTGGGCACATTAGATCTAACAAGCACTGGTCTACAAGATATATCAGACTTGGAATACTGCCGTGTTTGGTCATTGGATTTATATGGTAATCCTGGACTGACAGGACTTGAAGTAATCACTACCATGAAAAATCTTTGTTGCCTTCGGTTGGATTGGAGAACTGCCCGACAATATGACATTTGTAGGCTTGTACCTCGCATGACAGAATATGCTCGTTATGGTGATCAAATAATCTATGTCTGGCCAGAAAAGTTTTTTGATGATTAATCTACCAAATAATAATTAATACATTGGCACAAAATAATTATTTCTTCGCCTTACCTATAAACAATTATTTTGTGCCAATGTATCTCTTTCATTCTAATTTGTTCTCGGCATCATCCCCAATGCTGTTCGTATCTTCATCAATTTCCTGTTGCATCTCTTGAATCTTGTTATCATCTGCTATAGCACGCATAATACGATTCCTATCTTCAGGAGAAAACATGCTCATTGCCTTTGACAACAGTCCAATAGAATCTCTATTTACCATTAGACTTCCTCCACCTTCTAATGGAATTGTCAACACATCTTTTTTATTACTCATATCTCCAAGACAAATGGCATTTCTTTCTGTATCACAGACAAATTCCACTCCTTTATAGTGAATGACACCATTTTTTGCAAGAGACTCATAAGGACAAGAAGGCTGATAAGTGCCATTTATTTTCTCCATAAAATAATTACGTTTTACATTCCCAGTCTCTAAGATGCTAATAAACATTTTCTGTTCTGATTCCTTTTTTTCCAAAGCTTCTTTCTCTAAAGCCTCTTTGCGTTCCTCCTGTTCTTTGCGGATTGCCTCATTGTTTTGGTCTACTTTAGAGAGAAGTTTATCCCACTCTTTCACGGTAAAACTTTTAGCGCCTATGGAAAAAGAAAGCTCTGTCTCTCCACTCTGTAATTTTTTCAAAATCGCACTTTTCCTATCACCAACGCACGTCATAAGTTCCTGATGTGTCATACCTGCAATCTGATTCATATCCAAAATAATCCCTCCTTTAAGATACTAGATATATAAAGTTCAACGAGCCTGTTACATATCCATCATTATCTTATATATCGGAATATTGCGAAAAAAATTGATATAAAATATGATTGTAGCTCAAGAGCCAATCTATTGCTTTATTTATAACAATGGGGACAATACTTTTAAGGTTGCCTGCATTAATTTATTTCCAATTGGCCGCTTTGACCAGCGCACCAAATCCATTTCTTCGCACTTTTCCAATGTCTTTAAGAAATCCTCTTTCATATCTTTAATTGCATCCATTTCACTCAAAAATACACCACACTCATAATGTAGATAGAAACTGCGATAATCTGTGTTAATTGTACCACAGATAGCACATTCATCATCTGCAATTACGTTCTTGGCATGAATAAAACCAGGCACATATTCATAGATGTGCACACCTGCTTCCATCAGTTTTCCATAGTTCGACACATTGACCATATAGACATACCACTTATCATAAATTCTTGGAACAATAATGCATACATCCACTCCGCTTTGCGCAGCGCTAACCAAATCATCACGCATATTTTGATCCAAAACAAGATAAGGTGTTGTAATATAAATATAATCACGCGCTTTGTTAATCATTCTTGTATAAGCACCTTCTGTAGGATTATGTGGATTTCTGTGTGGACCACCCATAAACGGCTGCACATATCCCTCCTGAAATACATGGGTATGTGGTTTGTAATCAATATCATTGATTACAACATTCTTGTTGACAATACGCCACATATTAAGAAAAAAACAGGTAAAACTATACACCCCGTCCCCATATAAACGAATACCAGAATCTTTCCAATGCCCAAACCGCTCAATATAATTCGCATATTCATCTGCAAGATTAAATCCTCCTGTGTAGGCAATATTTCCGTCCACAACAGTGATTTTCTTATGATTTCTATAATTGAAAGACATGCGTGCCATATCACGATGAATTGGATTAAAAATACTCATCTCAATGCCACGACTTTTTATATCTTTGCGAAATGCTTGCGTATTGATGCGCAACGTACCAAAATCATCGAACAACAGTTTAACAATCACACCTTCTTTAATCTTCTGTGTGAGAATTTCCAAAATATCACGCCAGATTTTGCCGTCTGAGACAATAAAATACTCCATAAAAATAAATTTTTTTGCTTGTTTTAAATCCTCAATCATTGCCTCAAGCACTTTCTCACCAGAGCCAAAATAAGTTGCATATGTGTTGTTATAAATTGGAAACCCTTCTTTTCTTAAATATCGGCTAATTTGTACCTTGTTGGGATGCTGTCGCTCAAGATCCTGCACAATATCCTCATTCTGTTTTAAATTCTGCATCATCTTGGCATCAATGTCACGAAACTGTCTAAAATAACTGGAATTAACCCGCTTGCGCCCCCACATAAAATACAGAAAAAGCCCTGCCACTGGCAACACAAGGATAATAATTATCCAACTCATTTTGTAGGATTCTGCATTGTTTACAAGCACAAAAACAGTAATTACACTTACAATTTCAAGAATAAAATATACAATGATCGAATATCTCATCAGATATACTGAAAGAAAAATCATCAAACCTATCTGTAAAAAAAATGAAATCCCTACAGTAACACCCCTAATGATTCCATAATACTTACTTCTTACGATACTCATTCAAATTCCTGTCCTCTCCACAGATATTTGATTCTGTGTTTTTTATTGCACAAATCCATGCAAAGAAACGAAACTGTTAAGGCAGCGCATGGGTCCTGTGATGGGTAAAAGAAGGGAAATCTTCCCTACTCGATTCAAATGTTGCTATAACATTATATTCTATCACGATTTTATTAATTTTCAAGAAAATGTATCATAAATCTTTATTTTCTGATACACTGAAAATACGAAATCATTACGAAAGAAGGGTACTCTCATGCAATCTACCATTAACCAAAAACTTTTTTCAGAAGCATGTTATAAAATGATTGGTACACTTCAAGGACAAAATGGTATTGGCACTCTCCGCGAAAAAACAATACATAGTGTTTTAAAATATTATTATGCCCCAGATTTTGTCTATCATGAAATTAAAATTGGTTCCTATGTGGCAGACATCTGTGTGGACGGTAAAATTTATGAAGTACAGACGCGCAATTTTAATGTAATGCGAAATAAACTCAATTATTTTCTCCAAAATTATGATGTTACAATCATTTATCCTGTCGCACATACGAAATGGCTTTCGTGGCTTGATATGGACACTGGAGAATTAACTCCCAAACGAAAATCGCCAAAAACTGGAACTTTTTATCAGATTATTCCTGAATTATACAAGATAAAAATGTTTGTTAGCAATCCTAGACTACACTTTATCATCAGTTTGATTGATGTGGAGGAAACCCGTTATCTAAATGGCTGGAGTCATGACAAAAAAAGAGGAGCATCCCGCATGGATGGGATTCCTGTTGGAATTTATGATGAAGTTCACATTAATACTTTTGCTGATTATATGATTTTTCTCCCTGATACGCTGCCAGAACAATTCACTTCAAAAGATTTGGGCAAAGCAGCAAAAATCCCACAGAATAAAGCAACTACTCTGTTAAATATATTGCTTGAAACAAAAATTATTTGTCGTATTGGAAAATCTGGCAAAAGTTATCTGTATCAAAAAACCACAACACCTTTTTAAAGTGTTGTGGTTCTATTCTTATTATTTATTATAATAAGTCATTTTCTTTGGGTGACAAATTTTCTTCAATATCCTCTAACACATCTTCTGTATCTTCAGATAATATCGTTTCCTTCTCAATATCCTCTGGCATCTTATCCTCGAGTGCTTCATCAAGGAGTGCTGTCTCTATCTCAGCAGGTTCATCAACTACCTTGTCAAGTGCTTCGTCAACATTTTCAAATTCCTGTGTGCCATCTGAGAGTTTTTCTCGTACCTTTGCAATCTTAGCTACCTTTACATTGTCATTTAGATTAATTAGCTTTACCCCAAAAGTATTTCTGCGATAAATTGAAATATCACCCACAGGAATTTGCAATATAACACCCTCCGTGGTAATCATCATAATCTCATGGTCATCATTGACACCCTTGATACCAACCACATTTCCTGTCTTTTCAGTAATACGATAGCATCGTACACCTTTTCCACCACGTTTCTGCACTGTAAATTCCTCTAACAAGGTTCGTTTTCCCATTCCCATCTCTGACACAATCAACAGTGCATCTCCTTGTGTATTAAGCTGCATACCAACAATTTCATCACCGTCAACAAGATTCATACCAATTACGCCCATTGCATTTCTGCCCATTGCACGCACATCTGTCTCTTTAAAACGAATACACATTCCATATTTCGTAATTAGAAAAATTTCAGAATTTTCATCTGTCGCCTTGACCTCAATCAATTCATCATCATCGCGCAGAGAAATTGCCGCCATACCATTTTTGCGCACATTAGAAAATTCCATAATTGGTGTCTTTTTGGTAATACCTTTTTTAGTCACCATAAACAAATGTTTACCTTCTGTGAATTCCCGAATTGGTATCATTGCCGAAATCTTCTCGCCAGGATTCAATTGCAACAGATTTACAATTGCCGTCCCGCGCGCTGTTCTTCCCGCCTCAGGTATCTCATAGGTTTTCAGTCGATAGACACGACCAAAATTTGTAAAGAACATTAAATAATGATGTGTTGTTGTCATCAACAAATCTTCAATGTAGTCATCCTCAATTGTGGACATTCCCTTGACGCCACGTCCTCCTCTATGTTGCGTCTTAAAATTATCCACGGTCATTCGTTTAATATACCCTAAACTAGTCAACGCAATCACAGCATTTCCGCGCGGAATTAAATCTTCCACATCAATTTCAGATTCATCATAGCCAATTTTTGAACGCCTGTCATCACCATATTTCTCAGAAATCAACAGAATTTCTGTCCGAATTACACCAAGCAAAATTTTTTCGTCTGCCAATATCGCCTTGTATTCCTTAATCTTCTTTAGAAGTTCCTCATGCTCTTGCTCTAGCTTTTCACGCTCCAATCCTGTGAGTGCACGCAGTCTCATATCCACAATCGCTTGCGCCTGTACATCCGTTAAATCAAATCGTGCAATTAGACCTTCCTTTGCTTTCTGCGCATTCGTACTGCTTCTGATAATGTGGATTACCTCATCAATATTGTCAAGCGCAATCAGCAAACCTTGTAAAATATGGTCTCTTTCTTCTGCTTTATTTAGGTCATATTGTGTTCGTCTGGTAACAACTTCTTCCTGATGTTTGATATAATGCATCAACACTTCTTTAAGATTCATAACCTTAGGCTGATTATTTACAAGTGCCAACATAATCACACCAAAACTATCTTGCAACTGTGTATGTTTGTAAAGCTGATTCAAAATCACATTTGCATTGACATCTTTTCTTAACTCAATGCAGATACGCATTCCCTCTCGGTTGGACTCGTCACGCAAATCTGTAATACCATCAACTTTTTTATCTTTGACAAGCTCTGCAATCTTTTCAATCAAGCGTGCCTTGTTCACCATATAGGGAAGTTCTGTCACAATAATACGATTTTTGCCATTTGCCATTGTTTCAATGTTGGTCACACTGCGAACTCTGATTTTACCGCGTCCAGTACGATAAGCCTCCTCCACGCCACGTGTACCGAGAATAATACCACCTGTCGGAAAATCTGGCCCTTTCACAATCGACAGAAGCTCCTCAATCTCTGTTTCTCGATTTTCCGCAATGCGATTGTCAATCATTTTTACTACTGCTGCAATAACTTCTTTGAGATTGTGTGGTGGAATATTTGTCGCCATACCAACAGCAATTCCTTGTGTACCATTGACCAACAAGTTTGGATAACGACTTGGAAGCACAACTGGCTCTTTTTCTGTCTCATCAAAGTTTGGTTGAAAATCAACTGTATTTTTATTAATATCAGCCAAAAGTTCCATGGAAATCTTACTCAGACGGGCCTCAGTATATCGCATCGCAGCAGCGCCATCGCCGTCAACAGAGCCAAAGTTACCATGTCCATCCACAAGTGGATAACGTGTAGACCACTCCTGTGCCATATTAACCAAAGCGCCATAGATAGAGCTATCGCCATGTGGGTGATATTTACCCATGGTATCACCGACAATACGTGCACTCTTTCTGTGCGGTTTGTCAGGACCATTATTCAGCTCAATCATAGAGTAGAGTACACGCCGCTGCACAGGCTTTAATCCGTCCCTCACATCTGGCAAGGCGCGGGAAGCAATAACACTCATGGCATACTCTATATAGGATTGTTCCATGGTTTTTTGTAGGTCCACTTCCTCAATCTTATCAAATATTGTATCGTCCATATATAACTCCTATTCTTAAATATCCAGGTTCTTTGCAAATTGGGCATTTGTCTCAATAAATTCTCGCCTTGGTTCCACTTTATCCCCCATCAAGGTCGTAAAAGTAAGATCAATCTCTGATTCTGCCTCCTCATCCATGGAAACCTTTAAAAGAATTCGTTTCTCAGGGTCCATTGTGGTATCCCAGAGCTGCTCTGCATCCATCTCACCAAGTCCCTTATAACGCTGAATCTTATTATTTTGATCGCGCCCTACCTCGTCAAGAATCGCTGCAAGCTCATCGTCAGAATACGCGTACCATACTTTTTTATTTTTTTCTAGTTTAAAAAGAGGAGGCTTTGCCAGATACACATGCCCTTGCTTAATTAGCTCTGGCATAAATCGATATAAAAAGGTCAGCATCAGTGTTGCAATATGTGCACCATCCACATCTGCATCTGTCATAATTATAATTTTTCCATAGCGGAGCTTGGTAATATCAAAATCTTCGTGTATTCCAGTACCAAACGCAGTGATCATTGCTCGGATTTCTGCATTTCCATAAATCTTATCTAATCTTGCCTTCTCCACATTAAGAATCTTGCCTCGCAATGGCAAAATTGCCTGTGTCGCACGACTGCGTGCCGTCTTTGCACTGCCTCCAGCGGAATCTCCCTCCACAATAAAAATCTCACAGTTCTCAGGATTTTTATCAGAGCAATCAGCAAGTTTTCCTGGCAGTGTCATGCCATCAAGCGCTGTCTTTCTGCGTGTTAGATCGCGCGCTTTTCTAGCAGCTTCCCGCGCGCGCTGTGCCATGATCGACTTCTCACAAATTTGTTTTGCAACCATTGGGTTTTGTTCAAGATAATACGTGAGTTGCTCGCTCACAATACTATCCACAGCCCCTCGTGCTTCACTGTTTCCAAGTTTTTGTTTGGTCTGTCCTCCAAATTGTGGGACTCCAATTTTGATAGATATAATGGCTGTCAATCCCTCTCGAATATCATCTCCACTTAAATTCGCTTCATTATCTTTTAGAAGTTTTGCGCCTCTTGCATAATCGTTAAAGGTCTTTGTGATTGCATTGCGAAACCCCATAAGATGTGTACCACCCTCAAGTGTATTAATATTGTTTGCAAAGCTATAAACGCTCTCTGTATAAGAATCATTGTGCTGCATTGCAACTTCAACGTACACATTATCCTTTTCGCCCTCGAAATAGAGTACATCTTCATAGAGTACTGTCTTACTCTTATTCAAATATGTGACAAACTCCCGAATACCCCCCTCATAGTGAAATGTTTTTTCAACCATTCCTTCTTCCAGACGCAAATCACGGAGTGTAATCTTAAGGTTTTTCGTCAAAAATGCAATTTCTCGCATCCGCTGTTTTAAAATATTATAGTCAAATTCTGTCTCCTCAAAAATAGTTTTATCTGGCAAAAAGGAAATCTTTGTTCCAGTTTTATCTAGCTCACATTCACCAATTATCTTCAGTGGATAACATACCTGACCGCGCTCATAACGCTGATGATAAATTTTCCCCTCAGCATAAATATCAACCTCAAGCCATTCAGAAAGCGCATTTACAACAGATGCACCTACTCCATGCAAACCACCAGATACTTTATATCCTCCTCCGCCAAATTTTCCACCGGCATGTAAGACAGTAAATACTACCTCAACAGCAGGTTTTCCTGCCTTGTGATTGATTCCGACAGGAATCCCTCGCCCGTTGTCAATGACAGTGATGGAATCGTCAGAATTGATTGTAACATCGATTGTATCACAGTATCCCCCTAATGCCTCATCCACCGAATTGTCAACAATCTCATAGACCAAATGGTGCAATCCTCTTAAGGATGTATTATCGATATACATACCTGGCCTTTTCCTAACTGCCTCAAGACCTTCCAATATCTGAATTTGGTCAGCTTCATAGCTCATATAATTCCTCCCATTCTTTAATATACTCACAGCCAATAAAATTACCGCGAGTATCACGCCACCCACAACCACAAAGCACATGCGGATGTGCGCATTATTATATTGAGTGGTCAATTTTTTGACCGCCAGTATAAATAGTCTCCAGCAACGGTATCTGTTTAAAAATCAGTCTAAAATGAATCGTATAAAGCATCTGAATTCTTTCAGACTGTATCTATTATTATAAAATCTAAGTTTTTGATGGCATTATTTGGTTCCATGGAGCAGCCTTATTTTTTACAGATGCATTTGAAACCTCAAATACCTTGTTAATCTCAAACCGATTATTTACAAACTCCTCCAATCCAGTGCAAGTGATAATTGTCTGAATATCACCGATACTATTAAGTAAATAATTCTGTCGGCTGCTATCAAGTTCTGACAATACATCATCTAGTAGCAAAAGTGGGACGTCCTTTGTTATTTTTTTCACAAGTTCTATCTCCGCCAACTTCAAAGATAATGCTGCTGTTCGTTGTTGCCCTTGCGAACCAAACTTTCTGATATCAACTTTTCCTACAAGAAAAGAAAAATCATCCCTATGTGGACCCACAGACGTTTGTTTTAATCGAATATCTCTCTCCTGCGACTTTTGTAATTTTTCCTCAAAAAGTTCTGCTGACACATCTGGTTCATAAACAATCTTAAGCTCCTCTTTTCCACCGGAAAGCTTTTGGTGAATTTCATAGATAATCTCATTTAATTGGCTGATAAAACACATTCTCTGTTCAATCATCTTCTGACCAAAAGACACCAACTGAGAATCCCACACAAAAAGTGTATCTTTCAAACTTGGATTTGTATAGAGATCTTTTAAAAGTCTATTTCTCTGATTCACACTTTTATTATAATGATTTAAATTATGCAGGTACACATGGTCAAGCTGACAAAGCTCCATATCTACAAAACGCCGTCGTTCAGACGGACCGTTTTTAATGATAGACAAATCCTCTGGTGAGAAAAACACTACATTTAACAGTCCCAGCAAGTCGGCTGCTTTTTTAATTTTTTGTCCATTAATGGCAATCCCTTTTGATTTATTTTTTCTCAGATGCATATCAACGCGGTTTTCTAGCCCATCTTTTATCACATAAGTCCGAATATGTGCCTCCTGTGAGGTAAAATTTATCATATCCTTATCTTTGCTTCCCTTGTGGGACTTGGTGGTAGCAGACAGATAGACCGCCTCTAAAATATTGGTCTTTCCCTGTGCATTATCCCCATATAAAATATTGGTTCCGCTGTCAAACTGCATTGAAAGCGTCCCATAATTTCTAAAATTTTCAAGCTCTAGCGATTGGATAATCATATCATTCAGCCTTTCGAGCGAATGACAAAGTGATTTCCTTCAAAACACACTTTGTCGTTATCAATTAATTTTTTTCCACGTTGTGTTTCTATTTGACCATTTACCTGCACCTGTCCATTCTGAATAACAAACTTGGCCTCCACGCCAGATTCGACAAGACCTGCAAGTTTTAGCGCCTGTCCAAGCTTAATAAAATCGTCTTTTATTTTCACTTCATTCATAAAAATCCCCCATGCCGCCTTTGACGGCTCAAATGGATATGAACACAAAATGCAAATATGTTCATTTCCAAGCAATAAAACAAGTAACTGCACAGATAAAACGTCACAAGAATCTAATACCTTGCAGTTTGCGATGTTGCAAGTTTAATGTCTGCGAGGTTGTTAATTATTTGACAGAACTAAATGTCACTGGCAAAATCAGATAAGTATATGTTTCCTCCTCATCTTTGATAAAACAAGGCGCTTTTGAATTGAGAAGTTTTAATTCTATCTGTTCGTTTTCAATTACTTTCAATGCATCAATCAAAAACTTGGGGTCAAAACCAATCATCAGATCCTTTCCTGTCTTAGTAATATCAATCTCCTCATTTAAACTTCCAATGACCGAATTCATTTTCAGTTCCATTACATCATCTAAAATATTTAAAATAATTGGTTTTTTATCGCCTTCCTTTACCAGAAGGGTAGAACGGTCAATACAATTTTGAAATTCTTTTTTGTTGACTGTAACTTTTGTCTCATAATCCGCAGAAAGAATATTGTCAATTTTTAGATAATCTCCCTCAATCAATCGAGAAACAACAGTAGTACTGTCAAACTCAAATAAAATATGCTTATTTGTAAAGAAAATGTTGACTTCTTTTTCCGTGTCTCCTGGCAAAATCTTACTAATCTCACTTAATGTCTTACCTGGTACAATCACTTTTTTGGCTGGATAAGAATTTTTTAAATGAATGCGGCGCAAAGAAATCCGCAGACCATCAGAGGAAACTACTTTTAAGATATCCTCCTGAATCTCAAATAGTTCGCCTGTAAGAATTTTGTTGGTAAAGTTATCAGCAATCGAAAAAATAGTCTGTCGAATCACTTCTTTTAAGGTAAACTGTGACACAGAGATAGATTCTGACCGGTCAATCTGTGGAAGACCAGAGAAATCTTCTCCTGCTTTTCCCACAATATTAAATTTTGCTTTCTCACAAGTAATTGTTGCTTTGTAGGAAGCATCTGTTGTGATGGTTACATCATTGTCAGGAAGTTTTCTTACCATTTCGAGAAGTATTTTCGCATCCAATGCAATGATGCCTTTCTCTATAATTTCACCTTCTATAATTGTTTCAATTCCAAGTTCCATATCATTTGCAGTAAGTTTAATTTCACCCTTTGTCGCATCAATAAGGATACACTCAAGTATTGTCATTGTTGTCTTACTGGGTACAGCCTTAGAAACAGTGTTCACACCCGTTAAGAGGTTTGATTTAGAACAAATAATTTTCATGTGGATAACTCCCTTCGCTGTAAATATGGCAGAAACAAAAAAATTGTTACTGCAAAAAATATAAATAAAATAAATATAAATCCGTAGTAATAGTAATAAGCATAGTGGATATGTGGATAACCCCGATTTGGGGCTAAAATACAAGAAAATTGTCAAAATAATCCTGTGGATAACTTTTGGAATAATTGTGAATAACTTTAGAGTTATTCACAACCGTTTCTTAGGAAGGGGACAACTTTTTCTTGATGGTTTCTATTTTGTTGAATAAATCCTCATCTGTTTTGAGTTTATCCTCAATTTTTTCCACACCATGAATCACTGTGGTATGGTCTTTTTTACCCAAAAGCGATGCAATTGTCTGTAGCGATGTTTCCGTTAAATGACGACAGAGATACATAATAATCTGTCTGGGAAGAACATACTCAGAATTGCGCTTCTTGGAAGTAATGTCTTCTTTAGAAATATTAAAATGTTCTGCGACAACATTAATGATTAGCAATGGAGAAATTTCTCGTGCCTGATCTGGATATATGACATCTTTCAGTGCATCTTCAGCTAAGGCAAGATTTAGCTCTTGCTTGTTGAGACGTGCGCTTGCCATTACTTTATTTAAGGCGCCTTCTAGCTCACGGATATTAGATTTAATATTTGTGGCAATATATTGAATAATTTCATCATCAATTTCCTTGTCGTACATCTCAGCATTCTTGCGTAAGATTGCCATGCGCGTTTCATAGTCCGGCGGTTGAATATCGGCGATCAAGCCCCATTCAAAACGGCTCCGAAATCGTTCCTCTAAAGTTTCCATTTCTTTTGGTGGTTTATCGGAGGAGATAATAATCTGTTTTCCAGCAGAATGAAGAACATTGAAGGTGTGGAAAAACTCCTCCTGCGTTGATTCTTTTCCTATTATAAATTGTACGTCATCTATTAAAAGAACATCTACTGTTCTGTACTTGTCACGTAACTTTGTCATTGCGGCAGCATTACCACCTCGAATAGATTCAATTACCTCGTTGGTAAATTGTTCTGAGGTGACGTACAAAACCTTTTTGTTTTGATTTTGCTCCAATACAAAGTGACCAATGGAGTGCATCAAGTGTGTTTTGCCAAGTCCAGCACCGCCATATAGATATAAAGGGTTGTATGCTTCTCCTGGCGATTCGGCAACCGCCAGTGCAGCGGAGTGTGCAAATTTATTGTTACTTCCCACAACAAAAGTGTCAAATTTATATTTGTTATTTAAATTGGCAGTTTCATTTATTGTATTATTTTTATTTTTTTTAGATTGCCTTGATTTAATTGTATCCCCTTTTTGTTCTGCAATGACATCATCCTCGGCTATAAAAACGACATCATATTCATAATTCATAAGTTCAGAGATTGTTGCCTTAAAACAGAAGTAATAGTTTTTTTGAATATATTTTAATAAACGTGCCTGCGCGGACGGGATGAGAATAGTCACAATATCATTTTCTACTTTGTAAAATTGTAGAGGTTCAACCCAATTATTAAATGAAATTGCTGTTAGGTCATATTCATCTCTAATTATTTCTTTAATTTCATTCCATCTGTCTTTTATCTCGTTCATGTGATACCCTCTGATTATAAGAAATTGTCATATGCTTATCATAGTTACTATAAAAGAGTTACTTTCATAATAAGGAGGTCATGCGGTCTGAAATGGTCTAGGCATTACAGGTAGCGCATGATGTTCATTTCCTAAAGTAATCGTCTATGCCGAAAAGTACATTGCTTCAAGTGTGTATGTTTTATATCAACAATCCTTGATTACAAACTCATACACATTAATAGTAACCTAAATGAGGAAAAAAAGCAAATAAATGTGAAAAAAAATTAAAGTAATTCGCAAAATCCTCAATAGATTGTTGATAAAGTGGATAACTTTATTCAATGTATATAAAATTTGGTTATATATTCACATAAAAATAAGTTATCCACACAAATGTGGATAACTACGCAAAAAGTTATAAACATTTTCCACATTGATATTTCCTAATGTTGTGCATATAATTATAAAAGTTTTCTACATTGATTCACAAGATATCCACAAGTTACCCACAACCTGTGGATATCTTAAAAGTTATGTGGATAATTTAAAATTAGCTGTGGAAAACCTGTGGATATCTTATTTTGTAGATTCATATATGCTTTTTTATGTTATTTTTCTTGACTTCAATATTCTTCTGTTATATAATCGTTATGATATTTTCTAATACTTGGAATCGATATTATCTGCGAGAGAAATGCAATTCCTAAATATCGTTTGCATTACACAGCAGTGTTTTAAACAGATGTCATTTTGTGGATTTTAGCAGTAAATCTTGGACATTTGTGGGGTTAATCAGAGAAGGAGGTGTTTTGAATATGAAAATGACATATCAGCCAAAAAGAAGACAGAGAAGTAAAGTGCATGGTTTTCGTTCCAGAATGAGCACACCGGGCGGAAGGAAAGTATTAGCTGCTAGACGTGCTAAGGGAAGAAAAAGATTATCTGCATAATTTATAGGTCACAGTATGTGACCTTTTTTTCTATGCATAAGTTATACTGAATAAGGATTATTATGAAATTTTCGGAATCATTGAAGAACAGTAGGGATTTTAAAAATGTTTATCATTGCAAAAAAAGTTATGCAAATAAATATTTAGTAATGTATGTGTTAGAAAATAAATCCGATCGAAACAAACTTGGGATATCGGTCAGCAAGAAAGTAGGGAACAGTGTTGTCAGACATCATGTTACCAGATTGATTAGAGAAAGTTACCGACTACATGAAGAAATGTTTCAGCGTGGTTTTGATATTGTAGTTGTTGCGCGCGTTAGCGCATCAGATGCAAAGTATGCAGAAATTGAACATGCTTTATTGCATGTTTCAAAGCTTCATAAGATTCTTACAGAGTAGGATCGTGATTTTTATGAAAAAGCTTTTTATTTGGCTTATTTTATTTTACAGGAAATATCTATCTCCTATAAAGTCTACAAAATGTCCGTATTTTCCGTCTTGTTCACAGTATGGTCTTGAGGCAGTTGAACGTTATGGTGCATGGAAAGGTGGTCTACTCTGTGTATGGAGGGTTCTTAGATGCAATCCATTTTCAAGGGGAGGATATGATCCTGTTCCTTCTATTATGTATAGGGATAAGAGTGCTGAGGAGACAGATAAGGATTGCAATACTAAGACGCATAGAAAAGAAAAAAACTGGAAGACTTTTTATAAGTTATAATTCGTCAGGAGGAGTAAAATGGATTTAATGCTGTTAACGCAGAATTCAACTCCGATATTTAAGTACATTGTTAAGCTCTTAGGCTTAATTATGAATGGCATTTTCGAGTTTCTGAATTTGATTGGCATTCCAAATATCGGTTTATCTATTATTTTATTTACAATTGTTATCTATTTGCTTTTGATGCCGCTCACAATTAAGCAACAGCGGTTTTCTAAGCTTTCGGCGCGGATGAATCCTGAGATACAGGCGATACAAGCAAAGTATAAAGGAAAACAAGATCAGGCATCAATGATGGCAATGAATATGGAGACAAAGGCAGTCTATGCAAAATATGGGGTGTCTCCCTCAGGAAGCTGTCTTCAATTGTTGATTCAGATGCCTATTTTATTGGCTCTTTATCGCGTGATTTATTCAATGCCAGCCTATGTTACCAAGATTGGTGAGGCGTTTGGGATTTTAGCAGATAAGATTATGCAGGCTGCAAATGGGGTCGAGGAAGTGCGCGCATTATCTTCAGCAGTTTATTTTACAAAGAATTTTGATATCAATGTGAGAAATGCGATTATTGATACATTGAATAAGACATCTTCGTTGGATATGGCAATGCTTGCCGATAAATTTGGCCTGTCTGATTTGACATACCATGGTAGCTTGATTTTAACAAATGGTTCTGAAAAGGGCTTGATTGATGTATACAATAATTTTCTTGGTTTAAATATTGGCAATTCTCCAATGGATACAATGAAGACAGCTTTTGCGGCTGGCAATTATTTACTTCTTGCAGGAGCGGTTGCAATTCCTGTTCTTTCGGCACTTACCCAATGGATCAATTATAAATTAATGCCGCAACCTACATCTTCAGATGACAAAAAGAAAAAGCAGCAATCTGCAAATGACACAGCAGAAGCAATGCAACAATCCATGAAAATGATGAATACATTAATGCCAATTATGTCAGCATGGTTTTGTTTGACGTTGCCAGCAGGTATGGGACTTTACTGGGTAATAGGTGCTGTAGTGCGAAGTATTCAGCAGGTTGCAATCAATAAGCATATCGATAATATGGATATTGATGCAGAGATTGAAAAAAATGTTGAGCAATATAAAGAGAAAATGAGAAAGCAGGGAATTGACCCTGCAAAGCTTCAGGCGGCTGCTAGAACAAACACAAAGAATCTTTCATCTAAAGCTGCTTATCAGAATACAGGAGTAAAACGAGTAGAAAAAACAGAAGAGGAGAAAGCGGAGGATATCAAAAAGGCTACAGAATATTATAATAAGAATGCAAAGCCAGGTAGTCTTACATCCAAGGCAAATATGGTAAAACAATACAATGAAAAAAATTAAATTTTATAGTATTTGGTTAGAAACTGGGGGGAAATCAAATGGAATACATGGAATTTAAAGGCAAGACCAAAAATGATGCCATTACTGAGGCATGTAAACATTTTTCAGTGCCAAGTGACAAGCTTGATTATGAAGTGATTGATGAAGGAAAAACTGGATTTCTTGGAATGGGTTCTAGACCGGCTTTCATAAAAGCACGTGTGAAAGAGGAAAAGGAAGAAGTCACCGAGACCGTGGAACTTTTAGAAACTTTAGTTGTAGAGAGTGTACCAGTTGATGAGGCAAAGAGTAAAGACAACAATAAGAATGATATAGTACATGAGGACATTGATGTGGAGGCTGTCACCAAGAAATTTTTGGCAGATGTGTTTGCTGCAATGGGGATTTCAGTGGAGATTACAGTAAAATATGAGGAGGAGCCAAAATCGCTTGACGTAGATCTCAATGGTGATGAGATGGGAGTATTGATTGGTAAAAGAGGGCAAACTCTTGATTCTTTGCAATATCTGATATCGCTGGTGGTCAATAAAGGGACAACAGAGTATATTCGCGTTAAGGTTGACACGGAAAATTATAGACAGAGACGTAAGGAGACCTTGGAGAATTTGGCAAAAAATATTTCTTACAAAGTAAAACGTACTAGACGGCCGGTGTCTTTGGAGCCTATGAATCCTTATGAAAGACGGATTATACATTCTGCCCTTCAAAATGATAAATATGTGACTACGCACAGCGAAGGGGAAGAACCATTTCGGCGTGTGGTAGTTACTCCAAAGAAAGACAGCAACTACAATGATGCGAAGGGATATCGCGGAAATCGAAATTATAACAATGGCTATCATAAAGGATATAGTGGAAATTATAATTGTAAGAATAAAGAGAACAACCGAGAACGCACAGAAAATCATACAGAAGCGGTTGAATAAAATGGATAACATGTGATAGAATGAACCTTGATATTGGCTTCAAGGTTCATTTTTCACTTTAGGAATTAGGAAAAAGGAGTGATTTCATGAAAACAGATACAATTGCAGCGATTGCAACAGCAGTCAGTGATTCTGGAATTGGAATTATTCGTGTCAGTGGCGAGAATGCAATAGAGATTGTCGATAAAATATATCAGTCAAAAAATCGTAAGAAACGGCTTTGTGAAGTTAAAACACATACAATTCATTATGGATTTATTTATGATGAAGATACATTGATTGACGAGGTGATGATTGCTGTTCTTCATGCACCAAATACGTACACAAGAGAGGAAACAGTTGAGATTGATTGTCATGGCGGTATTTTGGTTATGAATCAGATTTTAGATGTTTTGTTGCGCAGTGGATGTAGACTTGCGGAGCCCGGAGAATTTACAAAAAGAGCTTTCTTAAATGGAAGAATTGATCTGTCTAAGGCAGAGGCTGTCATGGATATTATTCATTCAAAAAATGAGTTTGCCTTGCGTTCCTCCGTGAGACAATTAAGCGGTGCTGTGACTGAAAAAGTCCAGTTTCTACGGGAAGAAATTTTGTATGAAATTGCGTATATTGAATCTGCACTAGATGACCCCGAACATATTAGTCTTGATGGATATCGCGAAAGATTGGAAGAAAAAGTAAAAAATATAAAGTCTATTTTAAAAAAGTTGATTGACAGCGCGGATTGCGGAAAGATGTTAAAAGATGGGATTAATACAGTTATTATCGGCAAACCCAATGTTGGAAAATCTTCTCTGTTGAATATTCTTGTCGGTGAGGACAGGGCAATTGTGACAAGTGTTGCAGGAACAACACGAGATGTGTTAGAAGAAACGATTAAATTGCATGGTGTTGGATTAAATATTATGGATACTGCTGGAATACATGACACAGCGGATGAGGTTGAAAAGATTGGTGTTGACAGAGCAAGAAAATATGCCCAGAATGCAGATTTAATTCTTTATGTAGTGGATACTTCACGCGAGCTTGATGAGAATGATGATGCGATTATGGAATTGGCAGCGAGTAAAAATATGATTGTGCTATTGAATAAAAGTGATTTGGACCATGTGGTAAATCCAGAGGAAGTGATAAAAAAACTGACACTTATGTCAGAAAATGAAAATAATAAAATGACATGCGTGTCAGAAAATAATAATATAGAAATGACACAGATGTCATTTTTTGATGAGGAAAAACAAGGAGATACCAAAAAAACTGACACGCGTGTCATAATTAAAAATAATCGAAAAATACGAATTATCAGTACCTCTATAAAAGAAAATATTGGTCTTGATGATTTGGAAGACGCGATAAAAGATATGTTCTTTGGCGGTGAGATCTCTATTAATGACGAGTTATACATTACAAATCAGAGGCATAAGGAGGCGTTTCTTGAGGCTTATGAAAGTATGGAGATGGTACAAGATAGCTTAATAAAGGATATGCCAGAAGATTTTTATTCCATTGACTTAATGAGCGCGTATGCTTCCCTTGGAAAAATTATTGGAGAGGAAGTAGGAGAAGATTTAGTCAATGAAATTTTTAGTAAGTTCTGTATGGGGAAATAAAAGAAAGGATAAAATTATGAAAGGAATCCGAGAAAAAGTTGATGTTTGTGTGGTTGGTGCAGGACATGCAGGATGCGAGGCAGCACTTGCCTGTGCAAGAATGGGATTGGAAACAGTAATCTTTACAGTCAGTGTAGATAGCATTGCGCTGATGCCTTGTAATCCAAATATTGGTGGTTCTTCAAAGGGGCATTTAGTCAGAGAGTTGGATGCACTTGGTGGAGAGATGGGAAAAAATATTGACAAGACTTTTATTCAGTCGAAAATGTTAAATGTATCGAAGGGACCTGCGGTTCATTCTCTTCGCGCGCAGGCCGATAAAGCAGATTACTCTAGAGAGATGCGTAAAGTGCTTGAAAATCAGGAACATTTGACAATCAAACAGGCGGAGGTCGTTGCACTTTTGACAGAACCATTTACACAGAACGATAAATTATACGAAAAGAAAATTATTGGAATAAAGACATATACAGGAACTGTTTATGAGGCTAGTGCAGTGATTCTATGCACAGGTACTTATCTGAAAGCGCGTTGTTTGTGTGGAGAGGCAATTACACATACTGGACCAAATGGACTTCAGGCTGCAAATTATCTGACAGACAGTTTAAAATCATTGGGAATTGAATTGTGTCGCTTTAAGACAGGAACACCAGCAAGAATGGATGGACGTTCTATTGATTATAGCAAAATGGAAGAACAATTTGGAGATGAGCGAATTGTTCCATTTTCTTTTTCTACGAATCCTGAAGAAGTACAGATTGATCAAGTGTCATGTTGGCTTACCTATACAAATGAGAACACACATGAGATTATTCGTGCAAATCTTGATCGCTCGCCTATTTATGCAGGAGTTATTGAAGGAACAGGTCCGCGGTACTGTCCATCTATTGAAGATAAAGTAGTGCGTTTTGCAGAGAAAGAACGCCATCAGGTTTTTATTGAACCAGAAGGACTTCACACAAATGAAATGTATGTAGGAGGTATGAGTTCTTCCTTACCAGAAGACGTACAGTTGGCAATGTATCGGACTGTTCCTGGATTAGAGCATTGCAGAATTGTCAAAAATGCTTATGCGATAGAGTATGATTGTATTCGTCCTGATCAGTTGTATCCAACATTGGAATTTAAGCAAATTTTGGGGTTATTTAGTGCTGGTCAATTTAACGGAAGCAGTGGGTATGAAGAAGCGGCAGCGCAAGGTCTGATTGCAGGAATTAATGCGAGTCTTTTTATAAAAGGAAAAGAACAGATTGTGTTAGATCGGTCACAGGCATATATTGGTGTCCTGATAGATGATTTGGTAACAAAAGAGAACATTGAACCATATCGAATGATGACTTCCCGTGCAGAGTACAGACTTCTTCTTCGTCAGGATAATGCAGATTTAAGACTAAGAAAAATTGGTTATGAAGTGGGATTGATTTCGAGGGAAGCGTATGATTTTGTCTGTGAGAAAGAAAAGATAATAGAAGCAGAAATAACGAGATTACAGAATAAAAAAGTTGGTGCGAATAAGGAAATACAGGAATTTTTAGAGAGCAAGAAAAGCAGCGGATTAAAGACAGCAGCGTCTTTGGCAGAGTTAATTAGCAGGCCAGAACTTTCCTATGAAGCAATTGCAAAGATTGATCCAGACAGACCAAAATTAAGTGATGCTGTTATTGAACAGATTAATATTAATTTAAAGTATGACGGCTATATAAAACGTCAGAAAAAACAAGTGGAACAATTTAAAAAGTTGGAAAGAAAAAAGATACCTTCTGATATTGATTATAGCGCAATTAAAAATCTGCGGATTGAAGCAAGACAAAAATTACAAAAATTCAAACCAATATCAGTAGGGCAGGCATCAAGAATCAGCGGTGTATCTCCCGCAGATATTTCTGTGTTGTTCGTTTATCTGGAAAGGGAAAAGTTATGAGCTGGGATCAAAGTCAATTGATAAAATTAAAACACGATGCTTTGACATTTGATATTGAATTGGACGAAGAACAATTGCACCAATTTATGAAATACTATGAATTGTTAGTAGAGTGGAATCGTTTTATGAATTTAACTGCAATTACAGAATTTGAGGCTGTATGTACAAAACATTTTATAGATAGTATTTCTTTGTGTAAAGTAGTTGATTGTTCAAAACCATATCATATGATAGATATTGGTACAGGAGCAGGATTTCCGGGTATTCCATTAAAGATTGTTTTCCCAAATCTAAAGATTACTTTGCTGGATTCTCTTGCGAAACGCGTTAAATTTCTAAATACAGTTATTTCAGAATTAGGATTGCGAGAGATAGAGGCGGTTCATGGACGTGCAGAGGACTTTGCCAAAACTGGAATGCTTCGGGAAAAGTATAATCTATGTGTTTCACGTGCAGTTGCAAATCTTTCTACTTTGTCAGAATATTGTCTGCCTTATGTAGCAGTTGGAGGATATTTTATTTCCTATAAGTCTGAAAAAATTACGGACGAGATACAAATGGCACAACATGCGATTCAAATTTTGGGTGGGGAAATATACAAACAAGAAGAATTTATTTTGCCAAATTCTGATATTTACAGAAATTTATTGATGATAAAAAAGATTCAAGACACACCGAAAAAGTATCCGCGAAAGGCAGGTCTTCCGTCAAAGGAACCATTATAAGGTATAATTTATATGAATAAAAAAGATATTTTACTGTTGCAGGAAACAGAGCGAAAAAGAATTGCAGAAGCATTGCATGATACTACGGTTCAAGATATGGTTCATTTATCACAACAGTTGGAATTAGTTCTTTTATATTTGGAACAAGATGTGATACAAGCAAGACTTGAAGCTATCACTGCACGTCACCAAATTAAGAATATTATCAGCGAGATGAGGGACGCTATCTATGATTTGCGTCCTCTTATCTTGGATGAGCTTGGGTGGAATACTGCATGGGAGCGTTTAAGAAACAAATTATTAAAAATAAAACCAGATTTAAATATTTCTTTTGATATTGATAAAATTGATCCTTTTGATGGATTGATGGCAATATCCGTCTATCGAATTGTCTGTGAAGGATGTCAAAATATTGTCAAGCATTCCAATGCAAAAATGATGAAAGTGATAATAAAAAATGCAACAAGTTATATAAAAATTAAAATTTGTGATGATGGAGTTGGTTTTGTTCAGAAAGCTACTATAAATCATTTTGGGTTACATTTTATGCATGAACGCGTTGCAGCTCTTTCTGGGAAGATAAAAATTGATTCAAACGTTTCAGGTACTGTAATTCAAATTAAAATACCAGTGGGGGAGAGGAAAAAGAAAAATGATTCGTGTAATGATTGTGGATGATCATAAAATGGTGCGGGAAGGTTTGGTAAAATTACTTGAATTTGACGAGGAAATTCAAGTAGTAGAAGAAGCTGATAATGGAAGCAGCTGTGTGGAAAAATTTAGAAAAGCAAAGGCTGATTTAATTCTTTTAGATATGAATATGCCAGATATGGATGGAATCGAAACAATAAAAATATTAAACAATAGAAAAAATCGTCCTAAAATATTAGTTCTTACAGTGCACAATGAAATTGAGTATCTTATTAGTGTGCTTGATATGGGTGTGGAGGGATATATTTTAAAAGACTCTGGTGCAAGAGAGTTAATTCGCGCAATTCGTTGTGTATACCAAGGGGAACGATTTATACAGCCTAGTTTAATCCCACTACTTAATTCCAAATTAATTGCAAAGGATTTGGATCAGGAAAAGCTTAAGGAATTATCCAATAGAGAATTAGAAGTATTAAAATTGGTGGCAAAAGGTTTTTCTAATAAAGATATCGCTGCAAGTTTATCTATTAGTGAACGTACTGTAAAAAATCATCTTTGTAGTGCTTTTCGTAAAATAGATTGTTATGATCGCACACAGGCAGCCGTTTTTTGTATTCGCAATGGAGTTGTCAGTGTACATGAGTAAAAGGTTTTCTTAACGATGAAAGGGTTATTATTTATGACATGAAAACTGTTTATAATAATGAACAAAGCGATATGCAAAATTTTCTTTATAAAAATTGTGTCGCATATCACAAAGATATTTTGCAGTATATGCGTATTTCTAACTTATGAAAAGTAGTATAAAGTTTGCAATGAAGAAAGAATGTTTCACGTGAAACATTTTATATGTCGAGTAAAAGAATGTTTCACGTGAAACATTTGGGAAGATAAAACCTTAAATAAAGTCATAATATATAAAATAGAACGATAGTTTTGTTCAAGTAGATATAAGGTTGAGATGTATCAATATAGTGTGAAATTTTAATTTCACATCTCCTGATTAGTAGACCCGCAAAAACGAGCAGGTGGAAGTTCGGGTGAAATCAAAGATTTCACCCATCTTGATTAGTAGGCCCGCAAAAGCGGGCAGATGGGAGTTTATGTGAGAAGTACTTCAAACTGCTTGTGGTAGTTCTGCTCACATCAAAGGTTGCTTTGTGGAGAAGTAGTACTAAGTCTCACACCAAAAACGCCAAGACTGGATGTTTTTCATTCTGATTTGAGATTTCATGCAGCAGAATCAGGAATGTTAGCATAAAAAGTATGAAATTATTCGTTATTGTTTGCACTGGTATGATGTACTTACTACATGGTATCGATGTTAGTACTAAAATGTTTGATTTGATATTTTGTGTGCATCAATGGTTGCAGTTCACACAAAATTATTTTAAAAGAATATGAACTCTGGTGTGGGTGTGCATTGTAACAATTATTAGTTACTTTTCACACCCGCGCCAAAGTAGTGGGAATCATGCGCCAAAATGCTTGCCTTTTAGCATTTTGTGTGCAAAATCTGTTATAATTCACACCTCAATAACTTATAACATGATAAAAGCTGGCGTGGGTGTGCATTGTAACAATTATTATTGTTTCACGTGAAACAGTAAAATTTTATATGGCAAATACAGTGTTTTAGTGGTATAATAATAAAAAACAACTTTGAAAAAGAAAAATAAACATAAGATAATGATGGAGGAATACAATGGGGAAAATTATTGCGATTGCAAACCAAAAAGGCGGTGTTGGTAAAACTACAACTTCAATCAATTTATCATCATGTATCGCGGCAAAAGGAAAAAAAGTATTAGTAATCGATATTGACCCGCAGGGAAATACGACAAGTGGTTTTGGTATCGAGAAAAATGAATTGGAAAATACAGTATATGAATTGATTTTAGGTGATATCTCTATTGAAGATTGTATCGTGAAAGATATTTTCCCAAACATTTCCATCTTGCCATCGAATGTAAATCTAGCCGCAGCAGAAATTGAGTTAATAGGTATAGATAAGAAAGAATACATATTAAAAAATGAAGTAGATTGGGTGAAGGATCGATATGATTTTATTATTATTGATTGTCCTCCGTCATTAAGTTTACTGACAATCAATGCTATGACAACAGCGGATTCTGTATTAGTACCCATACAATGTGAGTATTATGCACTTGAGGGCTTGAGTCAGTTAATCCATACAATAAATCTTGTGAAAGAAAGATTAAATCCTGATTTGGATATGGATGGTGTTGTTTTTACAATGTTTGATGCGCGTACCAATCTTTCTTCACAAGTGGTTGACAGTGTTAAAAATCATTTAAAACAGAAGATTTACAACACATTAATACCAAGAAATATCAGACTTGCTGAAGCACCAAGTTACGGGAAGCCGATTAATTTGTATGATCCAAAATCATCGGGCGCGGAGAGTTATATGTCTTTGGCTGACGAGGTGATTAAAAACAACAGTTAATGAAGAACAAAAAGGAGAACTTGAATGGCACAACGAGGATTGGGTAAAGGTCTTGATTCTTTAATACCTGCGTCAAGAGGCAATGAGATTAAGGAGACAAAACAAAACGAGACAGTTGTAAAAATTGCAAAGGTTGAGCCAAATAGAGATCAGCCCCGCAAAAATTTTGACGAGGATTCATTACAGGAATTGGCAGATTCCATTAAGCAGTTTGGTCTGCTTCAGCCAATTCTTGTACAAGATAAAAAAAATTATTATGAGATTATTGCTGGAGAGAGAAGATGGCGCGCTGCAAAAATTGCCGGATTAAAAGAGATTCCTGTTATTATTCGTAATTATACAGAGCGGGAGATTATTGAAATTTCTTTGATTGAAAATATTCAAAGAGAAGATTTGAATCCAATTGAGGAGGCACATGCATTTAAAAGACTTTTGGAAGAATTTCATCTAAAACAGGACGAAGTGGCGGAGTGTGTCTCAAAAAGTAGAACAGCCGTAACGAATAGTATGCGTCTATTAAAACTTTGTGAGGGTGTCCAACAGATGATTATTGACGATATGCTTTCTACTGGACATGCACGCGCACTGATTCCAATTGAGGATAAAGAACTACAATTGCAGCTTGCGCAGAGAGTATTTGATGAAAAACTTAGTGTGCGTGAAGTCGAAAAGATAGTAAAAAGTATTATCAGTCCAGAAAAAGCAAAAGAAAAAAAGGAAGATATACCACAGAATATTCAATATATTTATGAAAATATTGAAAATAGACTTAAGGAAAAATTAAGTAGAAAAGTGGCAATCTCGTCAAAGGGTAAAAGTGGAGTTGGTAAAATAGAAATCGAGTTTTATTCAAATGATGATTTAGACCGATTAATAGAATCACTTTCAAATATGAATGTTTAACAGGAGAGATTGATGAATAGTAATTTTTTTAACATCTTAGGATTAAGAAATATTGATGCAGGTATTTTATTTGTTGGCCTATTTGTTTTTTGTATTATACTTTTAATTTTGAATATAACTGCATTTGTTCAAATTACTAAATTTAAAAGAAAATATACTAAGTTTATGCTTGGCAAGGATGGCGCAAATCTTGAGGATGATATAATGACATTATATGAAGATAACAAGTTTATGAAGTTGAGTATTGACCGGAATCGGGAGAGTATTAAGGAACTTTCCAAAAAGCAAGAGATTGCCTTTCAAAAATTAGGTCTTGTAAAATATGATGCCTTTACAGAAATGGGAGGAAAACTCAGTTTTGCTTTAGCATTATTAGATGAAAAAAATAATGGATTTATCATTAATTCAGTGCATAGCTCCGAAGGATGCTATTCTTATACAAAGTGGGTAAAAGAGGGGGACTCACAACTTGCACTTAGCAATGAGGAAAAGGTAGCGGTAGAGCGTGCTATTAATGGTAGTTCATCGGATTTAGAATAATTGTACGAATGGACGAGACGTTCAAATTTTGGAAAGAAAGAAGGAATTAGTTATGAAGTTAGTGACAGTTGAAGATTTAAGAGAAGGCGATATCATTGCCAGTGATGTCTTGCTTGAAGATTATACAGTAGTGCTGAGTAAAGGAACTGTAATTAAGACACAATATATTGATAAGTTGCGAGAATTGGAAGTATTTACAGTATATATCGAAGAACGACAAGAAAAAGAAGAAATAAAAACGCAATCAAAACCTCCAGTGGCAGCGAAGAAAACAGAAGATACCCCCCCTGCAACATCAACATCATCTTCCACAGTAAAAACGCCTACACCACAGAATCCTCCACAGAAAAAAGAAAAGAAACTTTCTATGGAGAAAGTGACAATCCTGCGTGATGATGTAGAAGAACAGGTGAAAAATAAAATAAAAGATATTCTTGAAATGCATATTTATCAACAGACAGAAGGTTTGCAAAAAATTGCAGAAACTGCACAAAATATAATTACGGATATTCTTGAGGAGGAGGAAGTTGTAGAAAAGGTTTATGATGTCAGAGAGAGAAGCGCTGATATTTATGAACATTCCCTTCAGGTTTGTACCATTGCGACTTTGATTGCTCTCAAATTGGGAATGAATAAAAAACAAGTTTATGATATTAGCGTTGGTTCTTTAATACATGATTTAGGACTTCGATATCTTGTGGTGCGGTATGAGGATCAGGATATTAATCTTTTGCCTGCAAAAGATCAAGAAGAATACAAGAAACATCCAATATATGCATATACAGCAGTGAAAAATGAAACATGGCTTTCTGATAACGCAAAAGATATTGTTTTAAATCATCATGAGAGAAAGGATAAGTCTGGATATCCTCTTGGCACAGATCTTGTTTCACGTATGACACAGATTGTGGGTGTTTGTGATGAATTTGATGAGTTGATTTCTGGTGTTGGAAAAGCAAGAGTCAGGGTTCATGAGGCAATCAATAATATTAGAAATTATAGTGGTATTTGGTATGATTCAGATATTGTGTCTGCATTTTTACAGTTGATTGCAGTTTATCCTGTTGGCTCTAGAGTTAAGACAAACAAAGGAGAGCTTGGCATTGTAATGCGTCAGAATCCGCATTTTCCAGAAAGACCTGTGTTGCGTATTATTGAAGATAAGTATGGTCAGGCGATTCATATGGAAATTATTGTAGATCTTATTAAAGATACAAGCGTAGTCATACAACAGGTTGTAAAATAAAAATCTAAAGGAGTCAGTAAAATGATTGATATTAAATTTTTGAGAGAAAATCCTGAGGTAGTAAAGGAGAATATCAGAAAAAAATTTCAGGATCACAAACTTGCGCTTGTCGATGAAGTGATTGCATTAGATGCGCAGGCAAGAAAGACACAACAAGAAGCAGACAATCTTCGCGCCGATAGAAATAGACTTTCCAAACAGATTGGTGCTTTGATGGGGCAAGGGAAAAAAGAAGAAGCTGAGGAAATAAAAAAACAGGTAAATGCGCAGGCAAAAACACTTGAGGAACTTGCTGAAAAAGAAAAAGAACTTGGTGAAAAAGTCAATAAGATTATGATGACAATTCCAAACATTATAGATCCAAGTGTACCAATCGGCAAAAGTGATGCAGATAATGTAGAGATTCAGAAATATGGGGAGCCTGTAGTTCCAGATTTTGAAATTCCTTATCACACAGAAATTATGGAAAAGTTGAAGGGGCTTGACCTTGATAGTGCACGAAAAGTTGCAGGAAATGGGTTCTACTATCTGATGGGAGATATAGCAAGACTCCATTCAGCAGTAATTTCTTACGCGAGAGATTTTATGATTGACAGAGGATTTCTGTATTGTGTTCCTCCTTTTATGATTCGGAGTAATGTCGTGACAGGTGTTATGAGTTTTGATGAAATGGATGCGATGATGTATAAGATTGAAGGAGAGGATCTTTATTTGATCGGTACAAGTGAGCATTCAATGATTGGAAAATTCATTGATACTATTATTCCAGAAAACGAGTTGCCAAAGACACTGACTAGCTATTCTCCTTGTTTTAGAAAGGAGAAGGGAGCACATGGCCTTGAAGAACGCGGTGTATATAGAATCCATCAATTTGAAAAACAGGAAATGATTGTTGTTTGTAAACCTGAGGAATCTCCAAAGTGGTTTGATAAATTATGGCAGAATACAGTCGATCTGTTTCAAAGTTTAGACATTCCTGTTCGTACTTTGGAGTGCTGTTCTGGTGATTTGGCGGATTTGAAAGTGAAATCGATTGATGTGGAAGCATGGTCACCAAGGCAGAAAAAATATTTTGAAGTGGGAAGTTGTTCAAATCTTGGTGACGCGCAAGCAAGAAGGCTAAAAATTAGAGTAAGTGCAGAAAACGGAAAATATTTTGCACATACATTAAATAATACTGTTGTAGCACCTCCTAGAATGTTGATTGCGTTTTTAGAGAATAATTTGCAGGCGGATGGATCGGTAAAAATTCCAAAAGCGTTACAGCCATATATGGGTGGAAAAACAGAAATAAAATAAGAAGATAAAATTGTAAGAAAAAATTCTTATTTATTATAAAAGATCTATCATAAAAAGAAAGGCATGATTACAGTGCACAGATATTTAAGGGCTATTGGTTTTAGCAAAATAAAAAAAAGAGAAGAACTTCAGGCACTTATCAATGAAGTTGTTGAACAGACAATTTTAAATCCATCTGAATTGAATCAAAAAGAACAGGTTTATGCCTATGCGAGAGATATCGCAGCAGATGAGGATGACCATGTGTATGCGGAGCTAGCTCTTGATTTTGTGCATGGTGCTGGAATTTGTGTACGTGGTGAGTTTGACGAAGACAATAGTTTTTTATATGAATATTATTTCCCTTATCTAACAGGAAATCATATTAGTTCTAATGAAGATATTACAATTGAAAGGCAAGCGGAAAAGGAATCTTATGCTGGTGTGTGTGATGATATTAAAGTTGGCGTTACAATCATATTTTATTTGCGGAATATGGTTCCATATATAAGGCTTAAAGCCTTAAAACGTTTGCCGGTTCAAGGGACATCACTTGTTTTGAGTGCGCTTTCTATTGATGGAACAATCATGATGCCAATCATTAAAAATGAGTATGAAAAACAGCGCATTAAAAAAGTATCCAATGAGCGCAATCAATTGATTGCACAGGCCAGAATGGGTGATGAAGATGCGATTGAGAGTCTGACATTGGAAGATATGGATACTTATACTACAATCTCACGAAGAATCCATAAAGAAGATGTATTTAGTCTGGTGGATACGTATTTTATGCCTTATGGTGTAGAGTGCGATCAATATTCGATTTTAGGTGAGATTGCAGACTTTCATATAGACAAAAATCGCATTACGAACGAAGAAGTAATTTTTATGACACTTGAATGCAATGAAGTGACACTTGAAGTCTGTATTAATAGGACGGATTTGTATGGGGAACCTGCAGTGGGAAGGCGGTTTAAAGGAGTTATCTGGCTTCAGGGATATATTGAATTTCCACAGCAGAATTTTTAAAAAGTAGTTGCAATAATTATGACATCTGGTATAATGAAAAAGTACATGAACTTAGGTGTCGTATAAGTCCTCGTAGCTCAGTTGGATAGAGCACACGCCTCCTAAGCGGTAGGTGTTCGATTGCCAAAGCAACGTAAAATCAACAATTTCATAGCTGAATGACTTGCTTATTAGCAAGTTTTTCATACAAGTCCTCGTAGCTCAGTTGGATAGAGCGATCGCCTCCTAAGCGATAGGTCGGACGTTCAAGTCGTCTCGGGGACGCTGGAAAGCATTGAAAACACTGGATTTTTCAATGCTTTCTTTTTTTGCCCCAACAAGAAACTCAAAATCAGAGGACTCGATTTTTTGAATATTTTTTATCAGCCGTGTTGCTAAGAGGGAATCGAACACTAAACTGCACTTTCAAAGCCGTTGCTAATAATCTGCTAATTGCAGAATTAGCAGGTTTTAGCTGCTAACAGCGTTCTGCTTTAGTGCTTTTGTCAGCATGGAGACCAGTTCCGGCGACTGTTCCAATGCCGAGATTAAATTTGTCAGGTCAGTGCCGGTTTCTTTAGGCGGCTTTACATCCTTCAAAGGATTAACAGGATTTTTGGCATAAAACGTGGTCTCAAATTTCTGGGCGTTCACTTTCCTGTCCTCATCCAGGATATGTGCATAAATGTCGGTAATCATATCAATCTGCGCATGACCGGTATCCCCTTGTGTTGCCTTTAAGTCACCGTGATTGAGTTTCAGCTTATAAGTCGTGCTGGAATGGCGCAGGGAATGGAACACAACATAGGGCAGCCCCGCCTTCTCCCTGAGCCTGGAAAACTCTTTTTCCATAATGCGGTTTTCCACAGGCCTTCCGTTTGGAAGTGTCAAAACAAGATTATAGTCATAAAAATCCTGCCCCAGGTATTCTTTATACTGATCCTGAATCTGCCGCCATTCCCTTAATATATAAGCGACGGTTTTTGGAATCCATACTTTTCTGATACTGGATTCGGTCTTAGGCTTTTTCAGGACAAGGTTGGTGTGGGTATTCGACATGACGGAAGGAAAAATAAACATGATGTCCTTATCGTCCAACTGCTGTCGTGCTTCCCTAGATACACGGGCAAGTTCCTGTTCGATCCAAAGGTGGGAATCGTCATTTGCAATGTCCTCGTCTGAAATATGTACCTTGTCCCATGTCAGCCCACAGATTTCGCCATAACGCATGGAACAGGCAAAAGCCAGGTTCATTGCGACATAAAGTTTCATGTCGTCACATTCATCCAAAGCCTTCCTTATCATGTCCGCCGTCCAGATGTCGCGCTTTTTGTAGTTTGTCTTAGGCTTGTTTGCATGGGGGAACGGGTTCCTTGCGATAATTTCCCATTTTACTGCCTGCTCGAAAGCACACCTGAGTATCTTATGGATACTGTGGATAGTTCCGGGTGTAAGGTATTCACTCTGCGGTTTTCTGTTTTTCTTTGCAAC
>ERZ778515.422-NODE-422-length-36719-cov-7.319332_pt1 | contig 36719 bp, 25 predicted proteins | sample MGYA00510343_ERZ778515 | MGnify/ENA primary metagenome ERZ778515 (study PRJEB29527, sample SAMN07138965) | mouse gut metagenome | material: feces | host: mouse | place: China:Nanjing | collected 2016-01-25 ...
ACCCCGAATCCGAGGTCAAATGTTAAAAATGCCCTTTGTGAGCTTAATGTGGCTTACGCTGACACAACCGTCCCGGCAGAGCCTCCGCTCCGCTATGGTCGTGAGAAATGTTACCACAACATCTACAACTGACTTCCGCCTCTCTTTGTTCACTGTTTCGTAAATTATATGGCGTTAAAAATTATGAAATCAATTTTTGTCGTTGAATAGGGGTGAACGACGATGAATTTTGAGAGGAATTTTCAGATTCTGTTGTGCAAATGTTGTGCGAATTTGGCAAAAGAAAATTGCAGTCAACTGATAATCAGCTAACTGCAATTTTACTTTGTTGCCTTGGAAGGACTCGAACCCTCACTAAAGGTGCCAGAAACCTGCGTGCTACCATTACACCACAAGGCAATTTCCCAGTATCATAGGCAACGGTTGACTCTGCTGCCCCGCCGTATCTTTTACGCTTTACCCGAAGAGCCGGACGGCGCTGCTCTGCGAGTCGATTTTATTGTGTTGCCTTGGAAGGACTCGAACCCTCACTAAAGGTGCCAGAAACCTGCGTGCTACCATTACACCACAAGGCAATTTCCCAGTATCATAGGCAACGGTTGACTCTGCTGCCCCGCCGTATCTTTTACGCTTTACCCGAAGAGCCGGACGGCGCTGCTCTGCGAGTCGATTTTATTGTGTTGCCTTGGAAGGACTCGAACCCTCACTAAAGGTGCCAGAAACCTGCGTGCTACCATTACACCACAAGGCAATTTTCAGTATCATCACGAGACTCCGTTAATGCCGTTCTCATTTTGACGATGCAAAATTAGTAATTCTTTTTGACTTGACAAAATCTTTTGCCAATAATTTGCACTTGAATCTGCTCCGCATATCACGCGCCCTAAACTTATCCAGCTGTATTCCACTTATTTAAGCATAGGCATACAGCTTTGACTGTCGTTCTGCCAGTTTGCACGATTACTGCTTTTTGATTAATTTTGTCCCTGCACTGCATTTCTCTTACTGCCGGCGCTTCAATTCCGATTCATACAGTCTCCTGCCCATGCGACACAGTCCCCTGCCCTTCTCAACTCTCTTGTTGCTTATACCATTATTGTGTATGCTCCCACTCTGTTCATGCCGCCGCACCGCCCCCAGCTCCTACCGTGTAGCTGAAGGGAGTATATGGCATACGGGATACCGCATCACTTATGAGGCTGATACCGATCTGGCAACGGAGATTTTTGACGTGATGCAGAGAGTGGAGCAATCACTGTCGCCGTTTCTCCATTCATCGGCCATCAGTGCCATCAATCGCGGCGATACTGACCTGGCTGATTCGCTGATAATCCGCGTCTGGGATGAGGCAATGCGTGTGCACCGTCTGAGTGGCGGGGCGTTCGACCCTACGGTCGGTCCACTTGTGAAGCTATGGGGATTCGGGCAGAATGCGGCTCCCGGTTCAATCCCTGCGGCCGCAGAAGTCGACTCCTGCCTTGGTGCTGTGGGGTTTGGCCAGTGTCGGCGGGAAGGGAGGCGGATACTGCGAAAACGCAGCGACACGCAGTTCGACTTCTCGGCCATTACAAAGGGGTTCGGGGTGGATGAGGTAGCTGCCACACTACGTGGACATGGGGTGACAAATTATCTGGTGGAAATCGGCGGCGAACTGGCGGCCGCCGGGGTCAATCCCGATGGGGAAGCATGGCGCGTGGCAATTGATATTCCCTCGTCTCCATCAGGTGCGGCCGACTCGGAAACTGACGGCATCAAGACACCTGCAGCTGCAGCCAATGCCGGAATCCTTCAGTTGTGCGATTGCGCCGTAGCCACATCGGGGAGCTATCGCAATTACCGCGACACGAGGGCCGGACGCATCAGCCATATCATATCACCTCATTCCGGACGCCCGGTAAGATCATCCGTGCTAAGTGCCACCGTAGTGGCCCCGACATGTATGGAGGCGGATGCTCTTGCCACAGCCATGATGGAGATGCTGCCGGACCGAAGCCGGGAGCTTGCGGCAAGGCTGCCGGAAGTAAGTCATGCCGTGCTGATCATTGCCGACAGCACACGAACCGACGGTCTGCGCATTGAATGGCTGAAATAACGCATTCGCCACTTCATGCCTCCCGATGATACCGGAGATTATACCAAAACGAGAGAATGGCGCGTTACAAACCAATACAACTATTTTCCACTATGCTGATAAAACGCCTCCTGAGTCTTGCGCTTTGCGTGCTGATGATGATTGCGGCGGCTCTGACCGTCAATCATTCCATATTCCGGCATACACCCGGCTCCTCTCAAGTAGAGAGAGAGATGGAGCAGACCATTCCGGTGACTGCCGACACTGTGAGTTATCTTGAAGATGGTACTTTGGTGATACACACCTCTTCGCTTACAGACCGTCAGGGATATGCCGGACCGGTACCGCTTGACATTTACGTAAAGGATGGCGTGGTGACCGATATCAAGGCGCTACCCAATGCCGAGACGCCGGGGTTCTTTATGAGGGCCGAGACGATGCTTGAGCAATGGAAGGGAAAAACGCTGACGGAGGCTGTGGCCATGAAAGTGGATGGCGTCACCGGAGCCACATATTCTTCGGATGCTATCCGCACGAATGTCGATGCGGGGTTGCACTATATGCTTTCGTCATCGAATATACTTGCCTATCCGGATTTGCACGGCAGCATACCCCTTAAACTTTGGCTGGCACTGGCAGTGACGCTCATGGCATGTATCGCACCACTTTTCGTAAAGAGCAAGGTGTATCATACGGTGCAGCTTGTGGCTAATGTGGCTGTGCTTGGTTTCTGGACCGGCCAGTTTCTCGACTATCGTCTGATGCTTAATTACCTCTCGGGAGGTATACCTTTGCCAATGGCACTCACTACGCTGGTAATGCTTGTGGCAGCTTTCGTATACCCTCTGTTCGGGCGTCAGCAGCATTACTGCAGCCACATTTGCCCGCTCGGTTCGGCACAGCAGTTGGTGGCTTCTGTGTGCCGGTACAAGATACGGCTGTTCCCTTCCGTGTTACGTGTGCTCGACTGGGTGCGCCGCATACTCTGGGCAGTTCTGATGCTGCTGCTTTGGGCCGACGTATGGGTGGAATGGATGGATATCGAACTCTTCCAGGCCTTCATCCCCGCCTCGACTCCCATAGGCATCTCAATAACGGCAGCAGCTTTTGTGGCTCTTTCGGCCGTGGTAAGCCGTCCGTACTGCCGGTTTGTATGCCCCACCGGGTCGCTCTTCCGCCGTGCCGAGAATATAGGGTGAAGCCGTGACAATGCATAATCCGTGATGCATTATTTCCCAAAATACCGTCAGATGCACGGATGCGACAAGGCAAGCCCTTATCCGCTACACCCGCAATCCCTTATTCCTATGCTCCTCATTCATAATTCATAATTCATGATTCAATGAAGAATTCCACCTATCTAATCATTCTTCTGGCGCTCGGCCTCGTTTTCGTATCCTACAAGTGGATATCGACCGCATCGGTCGACTGCGATGCCGCCGTATCCGCACAGACCTCTCCGGCATCATCTACCTACGAGGATATAATGACCCGTACCAGCGTGCGCGCCTACTCCGACCGCACTGTGTCAGGCGCGGCTGTCGACTCACTGCTTAAGGCAGCCATGGCAGCTCCTACGGCGGGAAATAAACAGCCATGGCGGTTTGTCGTGGTGCGCGACCGCAAGACGCTCGATTATATCGGCGATAATTTCAATTCGATGACCATGATGAAGCAGGCCCCGCTGGCTGTGGTGGTGTGCGGCGAACTGGCAGCCACATTCCCCGACGAGGGTGTAGGTTACTGGATTCAAGACACCTCGGCAGCCACAGAAAATCTGTTGCTTGCGGCGCATGCCATTGGATTGGGTGCGGTATGGTGTGGCGTATACCCGATGTCAGACCATGTGAAGAAATTCTCCGAACTGCTCCACCTCCCGGAAGGGATTGTGCCGCTCAACTGTATCGCAATCGGTTATCCATCGGTCTCCCCCTCTCCGAAGAATAAATGGAACCCGGAGTACGTGCATTATGAGTCATATTGATTTCTATAGGTAATTATACAATATGCGGGGACTGTCTGTTAGTCGATTTCAGCGCGAAGTGAAGGAGAATATAAACATATTCAACTGAACGTCAATTCTGTAGCTGCAAAAAGAAGCCGCAGATTGTATAAAAGATTCCCTTTCTTTTGCTATCTGTTAAATTTGAACACTTAAGGAAAGGCCACCTCGTCTTGCGGTGGCCTTTGCTATTAGCATAGTCAGTTCACCGCCTCATCAGATAAGATCCACAATCACGCAGTCGGCCACAAGTATACCACTTTGCGTCAATGCCAGGCGCCCGGCTGCACGCTGCAGGCGTCCGGCTACGATATGAGGCCCGGCATTGCGGAGCAATGTCATGAGAGCGTCTGCACCGAAATCCACTCCGTATGACTCGAGACATAACCCCTCGGCTGTGCGCAGACTCAGCATCACACGTTCTTCGCGCCGTTCGTCCTCAGTAAGTGTTTCTTCAGTATAAAACACTCTGCCGGAGTCAGTAGTGGAGCCGGGGAGGATTGGCGCAAAGCGGTCGAGATAACCAAATAAATCAGTCGGATTCGCACGGCGGCGTGCAGATCCGTCATAACTGTGGGCCGACGGCCCTATTCCGAGATAAGGGCGCCCGGTCCAGTAACCTGAGTTATGGCGTGATCGGTATCCCGGCCGCGCATAATTGGATATCTCGTAATGCTCAAATCCTGCATCACGCAGCATCGCGGTGAGAGCTTCATATTGTGCCGCCACTATTTCATCATCAGTCGGCACAATACGCCCGGCATCTCGCAACGCAGTGAGCGCTGTCCCCTCCTCATACATCAGTGCATAGACCGATACATGTTGCGGAGACGCCGCAATAAGCCTCTCCACATCACGGCGTAATTGCGCCATATCCTGTCCTGGCAGTCCGAAAATAAGATCGCCGCTCACATTTCTGAAGCTGGCGGTGAGTCTGCGAAGTGCTCCAGAAGCTTCATCGGCCGTATGAGTGCGCCCGATGTGGCGCAACAATGGGTCGGAGAATGTCTGTATCCCCACGCTTACACGGCTTATACCACACTCCTGCCATACACGTATCCGCTCTTCATCCACATCCTCCGGATTCACTTCAATGGTGAATTCAGCCTCTTCAGCCCATTCTCGTCGGAATTCGGCCACTATACGCCGTACTCCCGCCATCAGCCTGCGAAATTCCACCGGAGGCATCAGCGAGGGCGTTCCCCCACCGATGTAGAGAGATTCAAGACGCGGTGGGAGTTCTCCGACACGCTCCTGCAATTCGGCAAGTAGCGCATCAGTCAGTCGCGGCCAGCAAGCCACTGAAGCCCCGCCACTGAAGAAGTCGCAATAGAGGCATTTCCTACGGCAATATGGTATATGAATATACAGCATGAGTCTAAGTAAGTAAACGACAGATCTGCGGCTTTGCCGTCACTCCCGTCACCAGACCGACAGCTTACCGCCGATATGTAACGTTGCATCTCTGCATTTATACCATTATTTAGCGGCTTTTCAGAGGTTTCAACGCGATTATTTAAGAAGTATTAAGAAATTTCCCCGCTCTATATTTGCTGCGAGTCATTAAAAAACTTTAAATTTGCAACATGACATCCGAACAAAAAAAGGCTCAGGAAGAGCAGGTAAGGAATAAATACGACAAGATTGTCGAAGAGCGCGCCCAACGAGTCTTCGACCTTATGGTCGCGCGCACATCACGCGAGGATATGGCACGCCTGCGCGACGCGTTTGAGTTCGCACGCGAGGCCCACATACATCAGCGCCGGCGTAGCGGCGAACCCTACATCCTGCATCCCATCGCCGTGGCTCAGATTGCAGCCGGTGAAATCAATCTTGATGTCAATTCGGTAATCGCAGCTTTTCTGCATGATGTGGTAGAGGATACACCACACTCCATCGAGGAGATCCAACAGCGGTTTGGTGATGATGTGGCTTTTCTGGTGCGTGTGGTGACGAAACAGAAGAAGGAGAAATATGAGATGTCGAAACAACTCGACAATTTCAAGCAGATGCTGAATTCCGTACAGTACGATGTGCGCGCATTGCTCGTCAAACTCTCCGACCGACTCCATAACATGCGCACTCTCTCTTCGATGCGCACCGACAAACAGATGAAGATCGCCGGCGAGACCGACTACTTCTATGCTCCTCTCGCCACTCGTCTTGGCCTTTATGATGTTAAGACCGAACTTGAAAATCTATCACTCAAATTCCGCTGCCCCACTGAATTTGAAGAACTTGAAAACCGCATAGCCCGTGACGAAGCTGCCAACAAAGCGCGTCTGCAGGCCTTTATCGAAGAAATCTCCACGCTCCTCGGCGCAAACGGCATCAAGGCTCGCGTATTCTATGAGTATCGCCGACCATATTCACTCTGGCGGAAAATGCACAAGTATGGCGATGATTTTGACCATCTGAAGTACCGCCATTTCGTCGACATCGTCTTCAAGGAGGAAGACGGCGTGACAGAAAAGAGCACCGTCTTGCGGATATATTCGCTGCTCACCGACCGATTTAAAGAAAAACCCGGAGGAATATCAAATTATATTGATTCTCCGAAGGAAAACGGATATCAGAGCTTCCACTTGAAACTACTGGCAGATTACGGCCGCTGGGAGGAAGTGCATATCAGTAGCGAGCGAATGGTGCGAAATTCTCAGTACGGTTGCATTTCCGACCGATCCGAGGGGAACATACGACGGTGGATCAATAAGTTCCGGGGCGTATTGAAGGATATAGCACAGCATGGTCAGGACGGGACCAATTTTATTGAAAATGTCGTGGCTTCGTTCTATAACGACGATATAATGACATTCTCTCCGCAGGGCAAGCCTGTAATTATGCCGCAGAAAGCCACTCCGATCGACTTCGCTTATGAGATTCATTCTCAATTAGGACGCCATGCGAAATATTGCCGCATCAACGGCCGAATCGCTTCAATCAAGCAGCCTCTGCATCGCGGTGATATCGTGGAGATAATGACCGACCCTGATGCCCATCCTGAAGAAGACTGGCTCGACCATGCTGTAAGCTATAAAGCCCGACGTGCCATCACATCATATCTGGCGAAACGCCCGAAACAGGAATTTGAACGCTGTGAGCATTGTCATCCTGTACCGGGAGAAGAGGTAATCGGATTCAAGAGTCATAACGGTCATCTCACGCTTCATAAGCGTGATTGCGCTGTGGCCATACGTCTGGCATCGCAGGATGGCGACAGCATCGTGGCGGTAGACTACCGACCGGATCAAACCACCTATCCCGTCGAACTGGAGATAATCTGCATCGACCGACGCCATATGGTGATCGACGTAATGGACTGCATATCCAACCGCCTGAACCTCAATGTGCAAAGTCTCAACACATCAACCGTAGATTCTATCGTGTCGATGAAGATATGCCTGGGCATACACAGCTTCGATGAACTGAAGGCCATCGTATCGGCCATCACATCAATCCCCGATGTCGAAGAAGTCAAGACTCAGACTCTGGGATGATTACACATGCAGAAGGTTTAGGGATTCAGAAATCAGACGGTGTAATCGGATCTGATGTACCGATACTTACTGTAATAGCCGAAAATTAACCTTGAATACGGATTCGTGTTTCAAGATGACCTTGCCATAGTATCAATACGAATCCCAAAATATCATGCGCAATTGGAGGAATAGAATATTTCAAAATTTCTTTTTCTCTCTGCCGCAAAGTAGCATAGCACACCTATAATTTTGTAAGTAAGTGTTCAATTTTAATTTATACAATATGCCGGACTGTCGTCGGTCGATTCCGGTGCGGAGTGAAGGATAAACATATTCGACTGAACAACAACGCCGGAGCGGCAAAAAAGAAGCCGCAGATTGTATAAAAGATTCCCTTTCTTTTGCTATCGGTTCTTACTTAAGGATTTATCAAACAAGTCAAAGGAGCCACAAGTGATTAGCCTGTGGCTCCCTCAGAGTCCCCATTCATAGCGGAATGCGGCAATATGGTTGATTCCTTTCGGGGCAGGAACTCTTTTAAATACAAAGTTCGCATCATAGAATTACTAAAATCGACAAGACGCCTCCGGCGTGATGTCACTCCGGAGGCGTCGAGCCATTTCTATATATGCTTTAATTCCCGATGCGGGATATATTTCCGACAGCGGCTGACTCCTTACATCATGCCGCCCATGCCGGGAGCACCCATGCCGGCTGCCGGCATAGCGGGAGTCTCTTCTTTCTTGTCGGCAATCACACACTCGGTGGTGAGGAACATACCGGCGATGCTGGCGGCATTCTCAAGCGCCACACGTGTCACCTTCGCAGGATCAATCACTCCCGTAGCGAAGAAATTCTCATAGGCATCAGTGCGTGCATTGAAGCCGAAATCGCCGGTGCCCTCCTTAACTTTCTGAAGTATTACGGCCCCCTCAAGTCCGGCGTTCATCATAATCTGACGCATCGGCTCCTCTATGGCACGACGGATGATAGCGATACCTGTATTCTCATCCTCGTTGTCACCCTTCAGGTCGTCGAGCTTGGCAAGAGAACGAATATATGCCACGCCGCCGCCAGGCACGATACCCTCGGCGATAGCTGCACGCGTAGCCGACAGAGCATCGTCAACACGGTCCTTCTTCTCCTTCATCTCAACCTCCGAAGCGGCACCGATGTAAAGAACGGCCACACCGCCGGCCAATTTTGCAAGACGCTCTTTGAGTTTACCCTTATCATAATCAGAAGTAGTAGACTCAATCTGCGCTTTAATCTGGCCTACACGGGCTGCAATGGCATCACTGTTGCCGGCTCCATTGACGATGATAGTGTTGTCTTTGTTGACTGTCACCTTCTCAGCAGTGCCGAGATCCTGAATTGTAGTCTGCGCGAGGCTCATCCCCTTAACCTCGCTAATCACCTGACCTCCGGTCAGGATGGCGATATCCTCGAGCATCTCCTTGCGACGGTCGCCAAAACCGGGAGCCTTGACAGCGCAGATTTTCAGTGATCCGCGCAGACGGTTGACTACCAGTGTGGCAAGTGCCTCATTGTCTACATCCTCCGCAATGATAAGAAGCGGACGTCCTGACTGCGCCACCGGCTCAAGCACCGGAAGAAGGTCTTTGAGATTGGAGATTTTCTTATCGTAGAGCAGGATATAGGGTGAATCCATATCGCACTCCATCTTCTCTGTATTCGTCACAAAGTAAGGGGAAATATAGCCACGGTCGAATTCCATTCCCTCCACCACGTCTACAGTGGTCTCGGTGCCTTTGGCCTCTTCGACGGTAATCACACCCTCTTTCTTCACTTTCTTCATGGCCTCGGCGATAAGACGACCGATTTCTTCATCGTTGTTGGCAGAAATACGAGCCACATTTTCAATCTTGTCCATATCATCGCCAACTTCCTGACTCTGCTCTCGGATACCCTCCACTACCGCGGATACGGCCTTGTCGATACCACGCTTCAAATCCATCGGGTTAGCGCCGGCTGTCACATTCTTAAGGCCGACATTTACAATAGCCTGCGCCAGTACAGTAGCTGTGGTGGTACCGTCGCCGGCCTGATCGCCGGTCTTGGAGGCTACCTCTTTTACCAGCTGTGCACCCATGTTCTGGAACTGGTCTTCCAGTTCTACCTCGCGTGCCACTGTCACACCATCCTTTGTAATATGGGGGGCGCCGAATTTTTTTTCGATAATTACATTACGTCCTTTCGGACCAAGTGTCACTTTCACAGCGTCGGCCAATGCATCGACACCTTTTTTCAGCTCTTCGCGTGCTGAGATATTGAATTTGATTTCTTTTGCCATAATTGATATTGCGAATCTTATGCCGATGCCAGATGGACTCCGGCCATCTGAGCATACATTTGTCCGCGTCTTTTTTTGTTATCCTTAAAGTCTTCTGATAAAGAAGATTAGCCCTATCTCACAGCGATGCCTCACCCTATGATTGCGAGAACGTCATTCTGACGCATCATCAGGTATTTGGTGCCTTCGAGTTCGATTTCCGTACCGGCGTATTTGCCGAAAAGCACTTCCATGCCTACGGCGAGCACCATCGGCTCGTCCTTGGTGCCGTCACCGGCAGCCACTATCTTGCCCTTCAGAGGCTTCTCTTTTGCTGTATCGGGGATGATGATGCCGCCGAGAGTCACCTCTTCCGCGGGTGTGGGCTCTATGAGCACACGGTCAAACAACGGTTTGATATTCATGGTTGTATAGCTTATTTATAAGTTTTCGTCACAGATTGTTAGTCCGGATTCTTCCTTCCCGCCTTATCTGCCTGCGGATATGCCGACTTCGCTTTCTACATCCCGCAGGCGACAGACAACGGATATCAGAACCGACTTCCACCATTTACAATGCAAATAGCGTGCCAATTTTTTCATCAGTTGTCTACCCGGACCTTACACATATCCATTACCTATAACAGTATCCCGGCTTATTCGGTTAGAATCCCATCTTGTTATTTAACATTTATTCACTCCATGCTGCAAACGATCTGCATCCGTCAGCATTAACTTTGCAATAGAAAATCAATGTTCCGAATGCCTGCTCTATTCTCATGACAGACAGAAGGACAGACTATTACACATTCAACGTTTTGACTATGAACAACTACCCTGTCGCATTGGGCGACAATCTGCACATACGCGCCATCATCGGTGGCCGCACCGTACTTGAACTCCGTGTCAATAATGTCGGCGACACTTCATCTCTGATTGCTGAAATCCGCAGCGCGGCCAAAGGCGTCAATGGTCTGAGCCGTCTTTTTATACGCAACTGCACCCGTGGCTGGGCCATTGAGCGTCCGTTCCGCTTCTACGCCCGACTCCCGTTTACCGATTACAGAGCCAGCAGTTTCGGCTCTGTAGCACTCTCATCACGCGCATCGGCTCCCTATCGGCCAGGCGGATTGCCCCGTCCCAGACGCCATGCCATATTCCCATGGGATACTCATTGATACGCAGCGCATTCCATGGCGATCCACACTCGACCGGCACCGCCGCTTAATACTGCGCTTACCTATATCACATACATCAAGTATCACATACATCAAGGGCACCCTGCTCATGCAGGATGCCCCCCTTGTGCGTGGAATGTCGAATCAGCTATACTCAAGCCGACACATCATCTCCGGTTATTTTTTCTGAAGGATGTAACTGCGCTGAGGTGCGGCATAACCTTTGAGTTTGCCACCCTTTACGGTAAACTCCTTGCCATATACCACATCCTTATACTTGCCGGCCGGCAGAGTAGTCGGGAGATCTACCACATTGGCGTATTTGCCGATATTGACAATTGCGACACCCTTATTGCCACGGTTGACCATAAGAACCTGCCCATTCTCTGAAATCTGAAGATCTTCTTTTTCTCCATTCATGGCCTGACGGAATTTATTGACAGCAGCCACTTCAGGATGCATAAACTCATCGTTGCCACGCGCACCGAGCACGTTATCGCCCCAGTATGCCTGGCGGGTGCTGCCGGCCGGGCGGCTGAAGAAGAGGGGCACGCCATTCTGACGAGCAGTAAGCCATACCCATGCAGTGCGGATCTGCTCATCGGTCAGTCCAGCCGATTCATGATGATTCGCATAAGTGTCGTGGCTCTCTACCCATGTGGTCAGAAATTCGGGAGCGGCAGAATGATGCCAGTTCCTGATATCAATACCATTGGCCGAACCCTTTTCAAGCATTTCGCGGAGCACGTAGCCATAGCTTGATGCTGTCTGGCCAAAATAGTCGGCATATTCTGCCTCGGGCACATTGCGGTCCTGAAGCACCTCGCCGTATACGAAAAGTGAATCATAGGGGACGGCCAGTTTCACACCTTTCACACTCTTTCGACCTGTGGCCACATCCCAGAAGTCGTTCTCCTTCACACCGGCCTTAGTGTCGACAGGGTCGGAGTGCACGCCGATATGTTTGGCTGTATCGTAGCGGAAGCCACGCACGCCGAGCGACAACAGGTCATTGACAAATTCCATATAATACTTCTGGAAATCCGGATTCTCAGTATTCACGTCGGGAAGTGCGCCCGATCCCCAGAGTGTGCACTGATAGCGGTCGTTGTAGTCGCGCAAGGGATTGAGTCCCTCTGAGTGAAACATTTTGTCGCGGCCGCCCACGGCCTTATAGAAATCCTCCGAAACCGCATCGATATCGAAGGCCGTATGATTGGGGAGCACATCGACTATCACCTTTATATTATACTTGGCTGCGGAATCCATCATCTGCTTCATCTGGTCGCGTGAACCGACAATCTGATTACCGATTTTCCAGTCGGTAGGCTGATAGTAGTAATACCAGTTACCTTCGGTCACGTTGTCATCAAAGATTTTCTTCGACCCTCCCTCCGGGTTATAGCAATTCTGCACGGGAGAAGTCTGAACCATTGTAAACCCGGCATCGGCTATATTCTTCATGTTTTCGGCGATAGTCGGGAAATTCCAGCTCCATGCGTGGAGAATGGTCTCTGTATTGGTGGCAGCAGGATTGTGAGTCACACGATCCTTGGCCATGGCCGGCATCACGCCGAGCGAGAGGGCAAGAGCCCCCAGTAGGATTGAATTTTTCATCGGTTTTGGTGTATCACCGGATTTTGCAGCCGTCTGTCATGCAAGCGTCCAAAGTTAATTTCAGACAATGTTTCAATTTCTGTCATCGTTTCAATCCGAACGCTGTCTTCTCGCTTAAATAGGACACCGTCCCGACAGATGGTCCTCTCTAATCCGGAAATTGGTAGATGTTTAAAGAATTTACTTAGCGTGCCTCTGCGGGTTATCCTATTTCGTAATGCCAATGCAGAGGGTTAACGATGCGATTGCCGCGTTCCTCATTCCACCCTTCCCCGGTGGCGTCAATTGTTGATTATACGTTTGGCCCCTATGTAGCGTCCTACGTAATAGCCCTCGAAATCGCTGATTTTCACTCCTCTGATCGAGGCATGGATGAATTTGAATTTCCCGGTCTCATTGTCGGCCGACACCACGATACCGACGTGTCCCACATTCTTACCGCTGCTTCGCGATGTGAAGAATACCAGGTCGCCTTTGCGGAGATCCTTGCGGTCGACTGGTGTGCCCTCCAGATACTGCGCCCGCGAACTGGGAGAAAGCTTATAGCCGAACTGGCGGTAGACGTAGCTCGTGAATCCCGAGCAGTCGAAGGCCGACGGGCCTTTGGCTCCATGCACATAACGCTTGCCGATATGCGTACGCCCTTCGGACAGCAAATCATCAATCAGACGCGAAGATTCGGCGGATAACGCCGGGGTGGCCACCGGAAGTTCGCGGGCTGCCACTACCTCCTTGACCATTTCATTGATTACATCTTTATCGATACGGGATTTCGCATTGGCCAACAGTTCCTGATGAGCCGCACTGTGGGCAGAATGCGAAGCCTTGCCGGCTACTGTCCGGGCCTGGGCCACAACAGCCACAGCCCCTATGAGAAGCGAAGAGAAAATCAGCTTTATAGTTTTCATGTCTTAGTACGTACGGACCGACGCGGACACGTCCGCGCAAAGCCCGGATGGGTTAAACGAAGGGCATCTGGAAAAGAGGAATCTGCGCCCGAAAAAATTGTCACCCAAAGTTACTAAAAATCAAACTCATTCACAACCTCACCACTCTCCATAGCCCCAACATTTAGAAATCTTTAAGAAATGGCACGCCCCTACTCTATCTGTGCACATGCCATTCGCCCGCAGAATGAGCGGATTCGCCTTAGTCGTTCGGTCTCCATGCTTTTACATCTGATGACTGGATAGTAAGCCTCCCCTCATATAGCGCGCGCTCCGGAGGGTTCATGCAGTTTCTGTCGACAAGACAAACAGATTGATTTGAACCGAATCACTGTAAGCCCGCCTATAAATTTGACTTACTCTATTGCCGGAGAACGGGATAATGACTAAATTTGCAATTGGTTCTGTAGTGGCATCGCTCCATATTCCATCCCCGGGAAGGGAGAATCGGCGTTTCCGCCGGTAATATCGCCATGTCGCTACGCCACAATATTGAAGCAACTGATAAATGGTATCTGTAAATAATTTAGGCGTGGAGTTTTCGGCCCGTCCTCTATTTGGCGATGTGTCGTTTGTAATCAACAAGTCTGACCGTATCGCTCTGGTGGGCAAGAACGGAGCAGGCAAATCCACTCTTCTGAAAATACTGGCCGGGCTGCAAAGTCCTTCAACAGGAAGTGTGTCAGTGCCCAACTGTATCTCAGTGGGTTATCTGCCACAGGAGATGCACACGTCTGACGACACTTCCCTACTCTGCGAAGTGCGAAAAGCTTTCTCCGGTCGACTGGCACGTCAGGCTGAACTCGATCGGCTTAATGCCGGGCTGGCCGCACGCACCGATTATGAATCGGAAGAATATGCGGCCCTCATCGATAAAATCAGCGACCTCTCCGAACGCATCGTCATGGACAGTTCGGACAGCATTGAAGCGGAAATCGAACGCACGCTTATCGGTCTGGGTTTTACACGACAGGATTTCGACCGCCCTACATCTGAATTTTCAGGGGGGTGGCGTATGCGTGTGGAACTCGCCAAACTGCTGCTGCGCCGCCCCGATCTGCTGCTTCTCGACGAGCCTACCAACCATCTTGATATAGAGTCAATACAATGGCTCGAACAGTTCCTGGCTTCAAAAGCCAATGCGGTGCTGCTCGTGAGCCACGACCGCGCATTTCTCGACAATGTCACCAACCGCACAATTGAAATCAACTGCGGCAGAACCTATGATTATAAGGTGAGCTACTCGCGCTTTGTGGAATTACGCAAGGAGCGTGTGGAACAACAGATCCGGGCCTACGAAAATCAACAGAAACAGATTGCCGACATCAAGGCTTTTATCGAAAGATTCCGATATCAGGCCACTAAGGCGATACAGGTGCAAAGCCGCATAAAGCAACTGGAGAAAATCGTGCCCATCGAGGTGGATGAGGTTGATAACTCCAGACTGAGGCTGAAGTTCCCGCCGGCTCCCCGCAGTGGCGATTTCCCTCTGATTCTTGAGAATGTAGGCAAAGCTTACGGCAATCACCAGGTCTTTGACAATGCTGAATTCACCATCCGGCGCGGTGAGAAGGTGGCATTCGTAGGTAAGAATGGTGAGGGAAAGTCTACCTTGGTGAAGTGCATAATGGGTGAAATCCCCTTTACAGGGCATCTGAAGGTGGGGCACAACGTGAAAATCGGTTATTTTGCCCAGAATCAGGCTCAGCTTCTTGATCAGGAGATTTCGGTGTTCGATACCATCGACCAAGTAGCCACGGGTGACATCCGACTGAAGATACGCGATCTGCTGGGGGCATTTATGTTCGGTCAGGAAGATATAGAGAAGAAGGTGAAAGTGTTGAGCGGAGGCGAAAAGACTCGGTTGGCCATGCTTCGGCTTCTGCTCGAACCTATGAACCTGCTGATTCTTGACGAGCCTACCAACCATCTCGACATGCGCACCAAGGATATCCTGAAGGATGCGATACGCGATTTCGAAGGCACAGTGATTGTAGTGAGCCACGACCGCCAGTTTCTCGACGGATTAGTGGGAAAAGTCTATGAGTTCGGCGGTGGCCGCGTAAAAGAGAACCTCGGAGGTATCTATGATTTCTTACGGTCAAAGCGCATTGCCGAACTGAGTGAGCTGGAAAAGCGTCCGCTCACCGGAGTCGCCACTACGAATGTCAATTCAGATGAACCTGCAGGGGCAAAACTGAATGAGGCTGTGACGGAGACATCTGCCCGCACTCTGAGTTACGCGGAACAGAAGGAGCGCGACAAGGTGACACGCCGCGCCGAAAAAGCTGTCAGACAGGCTGAGGAAGATATCGCAGCTCTTGAAGAGTCGATAGCCGATATTGAAAAGAAAATGAGCGCCGGCGAATGCGGAGGTGATATTCTGAAGGAATATGACGCCTGTCGGCAGAGGCTTGACGAGGCCATGACTCGCTGGGAAAAGGCTTCGGAAGAGCTGGAAAAATTAAAAGCATAAGTATGTGATTTAAACGACTTCGACAACGAGTGATAGTAAGTGTTCAAATTCAACCGAGAGTAATTGAAAGGAAATCTTTAATACAATCTGCGGCGTATTTTCACTTATTCACTTACTATTCTATTCTTCACCGCTACATCATATACTGTGAGTTTGTCATAACCGATATCAGGCAGTAATCATCTGTCTGCCGTAAGTAGAATTAACATAAATGATTGAAAACGACATGAAATTCCGACACCTTCTTGTGGCCACAGCCATGAGTATGCCGATGATGGCTATCGGCGCGGCCAACGGCCACGGACTCGACAAGGGAAATCTTAACCCGGAGGCCGACCCAAAGACTGATTTCTATGAATATGCCTGTGGAGGCTGGATGCAGGCTCATCCGCTGACGGGAGAGTACGCGCGATACGGCATGTTCGACTATCTGCGTGACAATGCCAAGGACCAACTTAAGGAGCTGATTGTAAACCTCAAGGATGATCCGGATTCAAAAATCAAGGGCACAAATGCACAGAAGGTGAGTGATCTTTATGAGATGGGACTCGACACGGAACGCCTCAACCGCGAAGGTGCGGCGCCAATCAAACCGCTGCTCGAAAAGGTTGCCGGTGTCAGCCACAAGAATCTGGCCGAGATGCTCGGATGGCAGCACAGTGGCGTAGGCGGGTCGTTCTTCTCTACAGGTGTGGGTGCCGATGTGAATGACGCTGACATGAATATCATGCATGCCGGCGAAACCGGACTCGGGCTGGGCGACCGCGACTATTATCTGGAGGATACGGAGGAAAACCGCAACATTCTTGCAGCCTACAGCAATTACCTGAAGACGGTGGCAACGCTGGCCGGATTCTCACAGGAGGACGCTGACCGAATGGCGGCAAACACTATCACTCTTGAAACCGAGTTCGCGCGCCATAAGATGACCCGCGAGGAGCGCCGGAATCCCACTCTCCGCAACAATGTGATGACATATGCCGACTTCAAGACGAAATACCCCAATATTGACTGGGACACTTATTTCTCTACAATCGGTATCCCGATGCCGGAGAAGCTGAATGTAAGTTCGGTAAAATTCTTTGATTTCATTAATTCTTACCTCCCCACACTGACTGACGCACAGATCCGCGACTTCATGCTTATGGAGACCGTGATGGATGCCACAGGCACATTGGGCGAGGATTTCACAAATGCCGATTTCGAGATGTTTGACCGCATCCTCTCAGGCAAGACTGAGCAGGAGCCACGCTGGAAACGTGCGATGGCAATGCCAAACTCGATGTTTGGAGAGGCTATCGGCCAGCTTTACGTGGCAAAATATTTCCCGGAGGCCAACAAGGAGGCTATGAAGGCTCTTGTCGAGAATCTGCGTGTGGCTCTGGGCAAACATATCGACAATCTCTCCTGGATGAGCGATGAAACAAAGAAAAAAGCTCACGAGAAGCTCGCTACATTCAAGGTCAAAATCGGTTATCCCGACAAGTGGAAGGATTACTCCGGCATTGAGATTGACCCGGCGAAGTCGTACCACGAGAATGTACTGGCCGCTTCGAGATGGTTTACAATGGACAATTACAATAAGATGGGCAAACCTGTCGACAAGGAGGAGTGGCACATGACTCCTCAGACTGTAAATGCCTACTACAATCCCACAACCAACGAAATATGCTTCCCCGCGGCTATCCTGCAGCCCCCATATTTCGACCTGACTGCCGACGATGCGCTGAATTACGGCGGAATTGGTGTTGTGATCGGTCATGAGATGACACACGGATTCGATGATTCCGGGCGTCAGTATGACAAGGAAGGCAACCTCAACGACTGGTGGGCGCCGGAAGACGCCGAGAAGTTCAAAGCCTTGGCCGACGGTCTTGCAGCTCAGTTTGATGCTGTCGAGGTCCTTCCGGGCGTATTCGCCAACGGACGTTATACTCTTGGCGAGAATATAGCCGATCAGGGTGGCCTGCGTGTTGCCATGACTGCATATATTGATTCGCTCAATGGCGCCGAGCAGAAAGTAATCGACGGGCTGACCGCAATGCAGCGCTTCTACCTGGCTTACGCCGGTCTCTGGGCCGGGAATATCCGCGATGAGGAAATTGCCCGCCTCACAAAGATTGACCCACACTCGCTGGGGCGCAACCGCGTCAATGTTTCGCTGCGCAATATAGCACCATTCTTCGAGGCCTTCGGTATCTCTGAGGGCGACAAAATGTTCCGTTCACAAGAGGAACGTGTGGTGATATGGTAAGCACCGCATAATTGCTCATACGGTCAGGTCGCCCCTCTTCATGTCGGGCAGCCTGACCGTAATTTATTCAACAATCCGACAAAAACAAGAATTCGCTGAAACTTTTCTCAATGGCAAGATTCATTAAATTTGAACACTTACTTAAATAATTCAGAGCACATACTTACCCGCTATTGTTTAAATTTTGACACTTTACTTATACTTAGATCAATCTATGATGCTTTACGGTCTTATCGGACGTCGTCTGGGGCACTCCTTCTCTGCCCGATTTTTTAATGATAAATTCACAGCCGAGAATATCGATGCGGCCTACCGTCTGTTTGAAATAGACAATATCAGAGAGTTGCCCGCTCTGATTGCCGCTCATTCCGACCTTTACGGTCTTAACGTCACTATCCCCTACAAGCAGGAGGCGGTGCCGTTTCTGACGTTACTCACCGACTCGGCTCGTCGTATCGGTGCAGTCAACACAATCAGGGTGTTCCGGCAGAAAGAGCCGATGGAAATAACCGGTGGTGACAATTACATACTTGAAGGTCACAACACCGATGCCCCCGGATTTGCAATGGCCATAGAACCGCTGCTTCCCCCTCATCTTACTGAAGGCGGACACTACGCACTCGTACTCGGCACGGGGGGAGCATCGAGAGCAGTGGTCTACGCATTGCGGCGCATGGGAATCGGTGTCACTCAAGTGTCGCGCAATCCTCAGCCGGGTATAATCACTTATCGTGAGATTGACTCCGAAGTGATGGATATGCACAATATCATAATCAATTGCACTCCTTTGGGGATGTGGCCTGACGCAGATTCTTGTCCGCCCATACCCTATGAATGTCTCGATGAACGAAAACTATGCTTCGATCTGGTATATAATCCGGAGGTCACAGAGTTCATGCGACGTGCAGCCGCACAAGGGGCACGCGTAAGCAATGGGATGCATATGCTCATAAACCAAGCCAATCTGGCATGGGAATTTTGGCAGTCGCCACGACGCAGGCGATATATGTCGCGGACTGTGGAGCTGCATCATCCTGATGGTACTGTCGACTCTTATCCACTCTCAATAGCTGAAATCACCTATAGCCCTGACGGGAATGTGGCCTCGGCTGAAGTGACTCCATTCCGCGAGGAAATTCCCGGAGTGGTGTATCTCGATAATCCTCTGATACTCCATCTTCCGGTCTGAATATGATTCGGTATCACACGACTTCACAACATAGGTTGCAGCCTGCCGGGATGTCACGGCAAGCTCGATACCGTCTCGCTTGAATCCTACCTGCGGACGCACCCGGCGTTGCTCGGCACAAAGCAGTTCCGCTTCCGGCTTCCCGACAGACGGCCCGATTACACTTTCGACCACAACCGCAACGACCACAGGTGAGCCGCATACGCGATGTGCGACCTATGGCCTTCGTTTTCGACTACTAACTCCTCAAAGAGAGTTACGAGTTCAACACCAAATCCTAATTAATACTTTTCAGAAAACAGCTATTTCATGTAAGAAGACAGGCTACCCCGGCAGTGATTGTCGGGGTTTTCTTTTGGAGTTGCGGCAACGCCGCCGCGCTTTCATGAACGGAGCCTTCGGTCTCCGCAGTCCGGCTCATCGGCTTGCCGCTTTCGTAGAAAGAATCGATAACTCATACAGAGAGCTTCGGCACATCTTTGTGGAGCCGAGGCTCGCCTGATATATGGACTCATCGCTTCGGAGATGGCGACCAGTCGACTCCAGACCGTTTATGCAGAAACTAAACCGTATATTATAGATGTATACGCATGGAGATATGCCCAGATCAGCGTATACGGTCGCGCACATCATTTAGGTAGCGCACCATCGCCTCCGGGTCGCGGGCATCCACAATTTGCTTCAGTTCCTCCATGCGCCGGCAAATCCGGGAAAGTTGTGCCGATGTATGCGGATTGAAGAGTATCTCCGACAAGAGATAGTCGTCTTCGCCAAGCAGTCCGCGCGCAATCTCCATATGCCGCTTGAAGGTAGTGCCGGGTGCGTCCTGCGGTTCCATAACTCCGGCGAATGCAAGTGTGGACGCGAATGGCACCGACAGAGAGTAGGCTATCGTTCGGTCATGCTGTTCAAAACTATATTCCTCAATATGCAGATGCAGCGAACTGTATAAGTCGCGGAAGAAGCGTTTCCCTTCTTCATCACTTTCGGTTATGATTATGGCATTCTCATTGCTGAGATTCGACAGACTGGCGAATGTGGGGCCGAACATCGGATGTGTCGATACATACGGATGGCCTGATGCCGCATAGAATTCAGGCAATCCCGTCTTGACCGAGGCCACGTCACTAAGCATCGCCCCGGATGAAATCACAGGCATGACTGACTGGAAGGCACTGACAGTATAACGCACTGTCGCCGCGTTGATTATGAGTTCCGGATTGAATTCGCGCACTTCCTCGTCAAGACGACCGAAGCGGCGGGCATTGTAGGTAAAACGAAGCCGGAGCGGATCATAGTCGTATATCCCCACATCATGATTGAAAGAAAGCAGGTCGCAGAAGAATTTTCCCATCTTCCCGGCTCCGAGTATCAATATCCTCATATCCTTATATTTATCGGTATTGGGAGGAAGCAGTCATGACAATAAAAAAGGTATCTGTCGCCTTATGATGATGCCGGGCATCAGCGGTCATTTTCACCATCAGCCTGCTGTTTCCCTTTGAATATCTCAAGTTGCTGGCGCACTGACTCTTCATGTACAGCCGAAAGCACCTTGCGCATGAACTCCTCTCCCATCCCTGTATGGGCAGCCTGCTCGCATCGCGAACGTATTATCTCATCATATCGCGAACTCTGCACCACGCTCAGTCCGTGGGCCTTCTTATACTGGCCGATCTGCCGGCTCACCTCCATACGGCGATTGAGCGTATCAATCAATTCACCGTCAATCTGGTCAATCTGACGACGCAGAAGGGCAAGTGGTTCGGTACCCTCTTTGGCGCCATGTCGCGGAACGAGCGTATTAAGTATCAGATTGAGCACTTCGGGTGTAATCTGCTGGTCTTTATCGCTCCACGCACAGTCGGGATTACAGTGGCTTTCTATTATAAGTCCGTCAAATCCCATATCGTAGGCCTGCTGCGAGAGCGGCATGATGAGTTCACGCTTTCCGCCGATATGGCTCGGATCGCAGATTATCGGCAGGTTGGGCATTCGCCGACCGAGGTCGAGGGCTATCGACCACTGCGGCACATTACGGTAAAGATGTTTGCCATATGCCGAAAAGCCACGGTGGATGGCTCCCACACGGCTGATGCCTGCATTCTGTATGCGCTGTATGGCTCCTATCCAAAGCTCAAGGTCTGGATTGACGGGATTCTTCACCAGTACCGGCACATCTCCCCGCGCCCCCGCACTTTTCAGGGCATCGGCAATCTCCTGCATGGCAAAGGGATTGGCCGATGTACGCGCTCCGACCCATAGCAGGTCGATCCCGGCCTCAAGAGCCACTTCAACATGTGCGCGGGTAGCCACTTCGGTCGAAACGTACATTCCGGTCTCTTCTTTGACGCGCGCCAACCAGGGGAGGCCGATTGACCCTACTCCCTCAAACCCTCCGGGTTTTGTACGCGGTTTCCATATTCCGGCACGGAATACCTTTACTCCATATCCCGCAAGCTGACGGGCTATGCGTAGCACTGTCTCTTCTGATTCTGCGCTACATGGTCCAGATATGATTATCGGTTCTTTCGGGTCAAGCCCCGGTAATATCTCAAAATTATACATTGTAGTCTTTTTTACCTATATTGCATCTTCTGGCAGGCGGCTGCTTGATTCTGACATTACTGGATGACATGAATCCTAATGGCTGATGTCGTTATCTCTACTGCCTTAATGTCTATAACGTAGTTTTCTCCTTATCATTATCCTGATTCCCTGCTAATATGCTGTCATTCGGTCAAATGAGGCCGACGAGGCTTTTTCTGTAAGTACGGCCATCAGACGCAATCAGCCGTATTCCCGCAGTCATTCAGTCAGACGAAGCAGCGCACGTTCCAGATTTTCCTCACTGGCACAGAGTGATATGCGGATATATCGTTCCCCCTCCTTACCGAATATAAATCCGGGAGTCAGGAAGATATGTTTTTCATGAAGCAGCCTGTCGGCCAATGCCTCGGCCGATGGTTCGCTGTCTGGTATACGTCCCCATAGGAACATGCCGCGCTGACGCGGATCAAACCGGCACCCAAGTGCATTCATGATGCGTTCGGCTATCACGCGGCGGCTACGATAACGGGCATTTAAAGAGTCATACCATCCGTCACCAAGCGTGAGGGCCACGGCCGCTGCCTCCATTACGGGTTTAAACTGACCTGAATCGACATTTGACTTCACACGCGCCACTGTCTTCAGCACATCCTCGCCGCCTGCCATCATGGCCACACGCCACCCAGCCATGTTATGGCTTTTTGAGAGGGAATTCATCTCTATACAGCAGTCATACGCTCCTTCGACAGATAATATGCTAAGTGGTCTTCCCCTCCCCGGCTTGAGTATGAAGGAGTATGGATTGTCGTGAGCTATCAGTATGCCATGCCGGCGTCCGAATGCGACAAGGCGATTGAAAAGATCCCCATTGCCTTCGGCTCCGGTCGGCATGTGGGGATAGTTGACCCACATAATCTTCACACGTCGCTCTCTTACGGCATCAAGCGACTCGAGTGCCTGGAAGTCAGGAAGCCAGTCATTTTCCTGACGTAAAGGATAACTCATGACTTCAGCACCTGCCAGACGCGAGGCTGATGTATAGGTGGGATAACCCGGATCCGGAACCAGTACCACATCTCCCGGATTGACATAGGCCATCGACAGATACAGTATTCCCTCTTTCGACCCTATCAGGGGCATTATCTCGCGCTCTGCATCAAGTGAGACTCCATAGTATCGTTGATACCAGTCGGCAAAGGCCCGGCGCAGTTCGGGAAGTCCGTTGAAGGTCTGATAACTGTGATTACAAGCGCAACCGGCACTTTGCTGCAGAGTCTCTATCACCTCTGGAGCGGGAGGCAGGTCCGGACCACCGATACCAAGCGAAATCACATCGATGCCGGTGTCCCTCATGGCCGCTACTTCACGCAGTTTGCCTGCAAAATAATATTCCTTTACATCGGCCACTCGATTGGCCGCACTAAGTATGCTGTGACTCATAATCGGTCTGATAAGTAAGTGTTTAAATCCATGTGGCGTATTTATTCAGCCGACTTGTACTCTCCGAGTATCCTCAGATTACTCAGCAAGGGCCTGACAGCGGCCACCGCCTGACGGTAACGCTCATAATTGTCAAATGTCAGGTCTATATGGAAGAGATATTCCCATTCGCGCCCTACCATGGGCGATGACTGGATCTTTGTCAGATTCAGCTCGTAGAAGCTGAATATCGCCAATACCCCGGCCAATGCCCCTTTTTTATGAGGAAGCGAGAACACAATGGATGCCTTGTCGCAGTCTGCATTATCTGCAACTAATCTCCGACGATGCTCCGGATGAGCGAGTATCAGAAACCGAGTGAAATTATGCTTGTCTGTCTCAATGCCCCGTTCCAGTATCTCAAGTCCATAAAGCCGCGCCGCGTATTCGCCGCATACGGCGGCATGTCCTGTGATTCGGCCGAGCGATATGTCGCGGGCAGATCCTGCTGTATCGAATGTTTCAGTCATGCGCATCTCGGGATGAGTCCGCAGATACCGCTCACATTGCATCAAGGCCATCGGATGTGAGCCGACCACTCTGATATTCTCTATCTTCTGTCCCGGCAATGCACACAGGCAGTGTGATATGCGCATACGCATCTCCCCGACTATGGTCATGCCGCTCTCGCGCAGCAGCTCATGATTCTGCAACAACGGACCGGCTATTGTATTCTCAATAGCCACCACGCCAAACATATGCCGGTCTGCGGCCAGCGCGTCAAATAAATCGTGGAACGTCTCACATTCCACACTCCTTACTCTTGCTCCTACAGAATCAAAGTAGGCCACTGCGGCGGCCTCATGAAAGCAACCGACCACTCCCTGTATAGCCACATCGTATACGTTGCCTGCATCTTCTGGCGCCGAATTCTCCATATCTCCAGCCGACTGTTTTACGTCCATGTCAGTCTCTGTGTCCCCAGAAGCTTCTTGCGGATTGCTTTCCATCTCCATTTTCTACAATTATTGAGTCAATTTGCTCTAACCAAATTAAATTCACATGCAAATATACAACTTTTCGCAGACATCTCCAAACATTCGGTTGGCATTGTAATTCTGATGGCAGATGAGCGGCAAAAAAGAAGCCGCGGATTATATAAAAGATTCCCGTTCTTTTGCTATCGGTTAAATTTGAACACTTCCTTATCACAACAGTTCGGTAAGAACAGCGTATCCGCCTGAAGGCCAATAAGTTGCAACAATGATTTTTAATCATTACAACACATTGGATACCAAGCCATTACAACCTTTTCACTCCCGGAAATCACCAAACTATTGTATCAGGTATTAAATGACAATAAGCGACATTGAAAGAAGGAGAATGGAGGCTATGAGCATCGGACGATGCAACGGGATGGTGCCGTCCGGAGTGCGGCGCACCGGAATAACCATTGCTCCGGGGAGTGTACGCGCAGCCGGGCGGTAATAGTGCAAGGATATTGCCAGCAGGACTACTCCGCCATACCACAGCAACACACTTATCAACGACGGTGCGCAGTCAAGTACCTGGATATTGCAACGGTCAATAATACCATAGAGTATTCGAACCGACATATCTATAAGATAGCCCAGTTGTACAAAATCAATTCCAGCCATCAATAATAATGTATACAATAGTCCGCCTCCCATGAGAAGCGGTATCGCCGGAAGCACAATCATGTTGCAGAGCATGAAATTCAGAGGCACTGCTCCGAAGTAGCGCGCCGACAATATCCATGTAGCCCCGGTGGCGACAAGTGTCACCAGCATGGCGCTTACCAGATTATATACCGTCGGATGATGACGATGGCTTATCGGATTCATCGGCTCTACAAATACAATCAGTGCGGCCACACATAGAAAACTAAGCTGAAACCCTACATCCCACAATGCATAGGGGCAGACCATAAGTATCAGGAAAGCTGCCATACAGACCCCCCGCATCGATGACTGGCGCCGACCGGACTCGCGCCCGATTATGCTGAACGTAAACATCAATGCGGCACGCAATGTGGAATACATCAAACCCGTAAACAGAGTGAAACACCATATCCCCGCACATATCATCGCAAGCCGCACCTTCCGCCAACGCAATAGATTGACAGGTAGTGTAAGCCATGCCAGCACCCCGGCTATTATCCCGACATGAAGTCCGCTGACGGCCAGTGTATGCGATACTCCCCCGTCGCGAAACACAGAGGCCGACTCTTCCTTTATGCCCCCGCGTTCCCCGGTAAGCAATGCCCGCAGCAGTCCTGCGCTTTCGGCCGATAATACCGAACTTTCCAGACGCTTTGCCACCTCGTTACGCCAATGCCAGGTCATTGTGGTCAGATTGTCGTGGTGTCCGGTCATACGCAAGTCTCCTGATTTCAGATGGTAACGCTGTCGGCCCTCTGACACGCCTGCACCATCCTTTTCGTATATGCGCACCATATCATGACTTATATATGCCGGACGCCCCGGAGCATAATGCTTATTCGGCAGTAATACTGATTTATACACCACCTCATCTCCCGGCAAAATACGTATATCACCTCCTGCATAAAGAATGGCACTTATATTGCGGCATCGTATCTCACCACCTCCAGAAGGGGCTACACTGTAAAGCCGCACTGTAAGGCAATCGCCCGTAGTTAGCGACCGTGCATCCTCAACTATGCCATATATCACACACTCCTCATATAGCGGCAATCGCTCGGGCGAAGGGAGGTGCCAATAGGCCGACAACGCACCCAGACATGCACAAAGCATACAAGGCCACACCGAGTGCAGCCTTGTATATAAATGAAATCTCGCAGTATTTTTACGCAATATATAGTAAGCCGAAAACCATATCACTATAGCCACCGCCATAAACCCCGCCGCCGGCCACATGGAGCCGGTGGCGAACCCCGCCAATATGCCGCACACAGCACTGGCAAATATGAGAATCGGCTTCAACATCTGCTACTGACCCATGGCGATGAATCTTATCCCGGTGTGCGGGCACTATCGGTCTGCACGCTGTGCGAATCCACATGTACTGTATCGGCCACCACAGGTCTTACCGTCTGCCGGCCCACAGGGCCGCGATAACGCCGCTGGCTCCACGAGTTACGATAGGCTATGGAATCAAACGGCTGCTTCAGCAAGCGAATACTGTCGGCATATATCGGCATCGCCGTCCTCCCCACAGTCATCACGCCGAATATTCGGCTGACTGTGAGTGCTGTATCGGTAACAAGGCTTAATGAAGGGCTACGTTCACTGCGGAACGTGCGTTCCATTACCGACACCGAGCCATCGGAATAATCCACACCGAGCAGCAGCGATGTCTCATCATAACCGCTGAGATGCATCTTCCACTCCAGACGCTCACCTGCATTGACCGCATCGCCGCCAAGTTCGAATATCAAAGCGTCGGAAGCCACCATCGGAGAGAATGTCAGATGCTTCGGCAGACTCCAGATATCATTGGCGAGCTGACCCTCGGCGCGCATCACATTGCCGGCGATCCTGTCGCGCCGGGCCGCCACACGCTTCTGCACCCGACCGTAAAGCTTATAATAATCGTCAAGATTGCGGGCATACCAGGCATATGTACTGTCGAGACGGGCATAATCCACCCCATGAGCCTTCATCACACTCTCTCCCAAATGCAGGCTCACGCTGTCGGGCAACGCGCGCCCGGCAGCAGTCTGCCTATATGCATCGGCAAGAATCATGTCGGTCATCAGACTCTCCATCTCGCTGTCGGAAAGCACTCCGTCAGGCCGACGGCCGCATCCTGCAAGCAAGAGAAAACCTGATATGGCCGCCAACGCATGGAGCGTGGCCCTGATTATATTCGCATGAAGATGAGAAATGCACACTTGACACTTACTTAAAATGACACGCCTGTGGCGCTGCATGGTTGCCTTCACTTTCTGTCACTCTCCCTTCGGGCACTTGCAGAAGTGGCTTCGTCCTTATGCTCGCCAAACAAAAATGCAAATGCCAGCGATGCCTCAGCGCGGTAGAAAAACAACAGAAGTATCACTCCTACCGAAATAGCAGCATCTGCGATATTGAAGATATACTGGAAAAATTCGAATTCCTTCCCGCCAAGCACCGGTATCCAGCCGGGCCAAGTAAAGGAAAAAAGTGGGAAATAAAGCATATCCACCACCTTCCCCTCAAACCAGGAAGCATACCCGTGACCGTCAGGAAACATCGTCGCCACCTGAGGAGGCATCGGATTATTGAATATCTCGCCATAGAACACGCAGTCGAAGATATTACCGGCTGATCCGGCTATTATAAGGGCGAATGCCACTATAAAGCCCGTGCGCTGGTATCCGAGATGCAACAGACGTTTCATGCTCCAGCAAAAGAACACCACTGCAAGAATACGGCCAAAAGTGAGTACATACTTATTGAACCACTCCAGACCGAAAGCGAACCCGTTGTTCTCGATAAACCGCAAATGGAACCATGAGGTCAGTTCCAGATCCTCTCCAAGCCAGAAATGTGTCTTGACCCATATCTTGAGCCACTGGTCGGCCACGATGACAAGTGTCATTATGGCCGCCACAAGCCAGCCGAGCCTTGCGGCCCGGCCGGTCTGCGACGGATGAATGTCATTACGGATCATTCTCTTTCTACCTTGGCCGTTACTTTGAGTTCATCGATATCAAGCAATATGCCGTCGGCTACTTCTGAGGCAAGCTCCAGGCTGTTGGCCAGCACCTGCCCTTTGATATATTCGCCGAATTGTTCTACTGCGGCACGCACCTCAGGCAAATCGGTAAGAGTCACCTTCACACGGTCTGTAATTTCAAAATCACTCGACTTGCGGATATTCTGGATTCGGTTGACCAATTCGCGGGCCATACCTTCGTTCTTCAACTCCGGTGTGAGCGTTATGTCGAGGGCCACAGTCACACTGCCGTCGCTACCCACGAGCCATCCGGGGATATCCTCGGGGAATATTTCCACATCTTCGAGTGTCACCACAGGCTGACCGGGAAGTTCGGTGAATGTGAACTTATTTTCTTTCTCAAGCGTCAGGATGTCCTTCTGTTCCATCTCCGATATTGCCTTGCCAAGCTGCTTCATGATTTTGCCGAATTTCGGACCAAGTTTCTTGAAATCAGCTTTTACGCGCTTCACGAGTCCGCTCTCTTCGTTGCTCACGATTTTCACATCTTTCACATTGAGCTCAGCAGCAAGCAGAGGCACGATTGCCTCGACATCTGCCCTTTGCGAGGCATCCATCACCGGCACGAGCAGTGTCTGAAGGGGCTGACGCACCTTCAGGTTGACCTTGCGACGCAGTGCAAGCACACATGAAGTAATCACCTGAGCCAGACGCTGACGCTCTTCAAGCACAGGGTCGGCAAGACCGGCATCGTATGCCGGGAAATCCTCAAGATGCACCGAAGCGAACTTACCCTCCTCTCGCACCGGCTCTGTAAGGTCAAGCCAGAGGCGGTCGGAGAAGAACGGGGCAAACGGCGCCATCAGACGCGCCACAGTAACCAGACATGTGTAGAGTGTCTGATAAGCCGCCAGCTTATCCTGATTCATCTCGCCTCCCCAGAAGCGCTTGCGGTTGAGACGCACATACCAATTGGAAAGATTGTCGGTGACAAACTCCTCGATTGCACGGGCGCCGCGAGTTGGTTCGTAATCGTCAAGCGCTGTCTCCACCTCTTTTACAAGAGTGTTGAGCAACGACAATATCCAGCGGTCGATTTCAGGGCGCTCTGCCACCGGCACTTGTTCTTCGCCTCCAGTGAATCCGTCGAGATTGGCATACTGGGCGAAGAATTTATAGGTGTTATACAGTGTCGCAAACAGTTTGCGGCTTACCTCTGCCACTCCCTCCTCATCATATTTCAGATTGTCCCAGGGCTGAGAGTTGGATATCATATACCAACGCACAGGATCCGAACCGAAACGCTCTATATTATTAAACGGATCGATTGCGTTGCCAAGACGCTTCGACATCTTGTTGCCATTCTTATCAAGCACAAGACCATTGGAAATCACTGCCTTATAGGCCACCGTGTCGAAAATCATTCCGGCTATGGCATGCAGTGTGAAGAACCATCCGCGTGTCTGGTCGACTCCCTCGGCTATAAAATCCGCCGGATACACCTCACGGCTGTCAAGTAGTTCCTTGTTTTCAAAGGGATAGTGTATCTGGGCATATGGCATCGCTCCCGAGTCAAACCACACGTCGATAAGATCTGTCTCACGCCTCATCGGTTTGCCGGTAGCACTCACCAGTACGATATCATCCACATAAGGGCGGTGGGCATCGAAACGATTATAGTTTTCTTTCGAATAGTCGCCGGGCACAAATCCTCTTGTCTTCAGCGGATTCTCTGTCATCACTCCAGCTGCCACCGACTTCTCTATCTCATCATAAAGCTGGCTGAAACTCTCTATGATAATCTCTTCCTTGCCATCCTCCGTGCGCCATATCGGGAGCGGGGTGCCCCAGTAGCGCGAGCGTGAGAGATTCCAGTCCTGCAGGTTCTCAAGCCATTTTCCGAAGCGACCGGATCCAGTGGATGAGGGTTTCCACTTTATCTGCCCGTTGAGTTCTATCAGACGGTCGCGCGAGGCGGTCGTGCGGATAAACCAGCTGTCAAGCGGATAATATAGCACCGGTTTGTCGGTGCGCCAGCAGTGAGGATAGTTATGCGTATGCTTTTCGATACGGAAGACATTCCCTTCACCCTTGAGTTCGAGCGAGAGCACCACATCAAGGTTTTCAGCCTTTGAGGCGGCATCTTCGTTGTATTTGCCGTTTTGATTGAAACGTGGGTCATAGGCATTCTTTACGTAATCGCCTGCATGATGTCCATACGCCTCCACATCCACGCACTTCTCGACGAATGCAGGAGCGCACTCCTCCAGTGTATAGTACTTACCCTGCAGATCGACCATAGGACGTGTCTCGCCTCGATGGTTGATGATGAAAAGCGAAGGTATATCGGCGGCTTTGGCCACCTTGGCGTCATCCGCACCGAATGTAGGAGCGATATGCACGATGCCCGTGCCGTCTTCAGTAGTGACATAATCGCCGGGTATTACACGGAAGGCACAGTCTGCAAGCTGCACGAAGCGGTCAGTGCCGACCTCAAACACATTCTCCGGATGAGCCTCGGCCTGAGTGCGCACGTATTCAGGGGCGTGCTCGTCTATGCGTTCGCATGGCTTGACCCATGGCATAAGTTGAGCATAGCGCATACCAGTGAGTTCGTCGCCACGCCATTTCCCCGCCACGCGGTAAGGTATAATCTTATCCCCCTTCTTATATCCATCCATCGGAGCTTCAGCCCCCTCCGCCTTGAAGTAGCTGCCGATGAGCACTTCTGCCATCACGACAGTGATTGGAGCGCCGGTATAGGGATTGTATGTCTGAAGAGCCACATAATCAATCTTCGGGCCCACGCACAAAGCCGTATTCGAAGGGAGTGTCCAGGGTGTCGTGGTCCACGCCATGAAGAACGGCTCGCCCCATCCGGTCATTTCCGGCTTCGGGTCGAGTATGCGGAATAGTGCCGTGGCTGTGGTATCCTTCACATCGCGATAGCAGCCGGGCTGGTTGAGTTCATGAGTCGACAGTCCGGTTCCGGCAGCCGGAGAATAAGGCTGGATTGTATACCCCTTGAAGAGATAACCTTTCTCATAGAGTCGGGCAAGCAGCCACCAGAGAGTCTCGATATAGGCGTTGTCGTAGGTGATATAAGGATTCTCAAGGTCGACCCAATACCCCATGCGGCGGGTGAGATCAGTCCACTCGCGGGTGTATTTCATCACCTCATGCCGACATGCGGCATTATATTCATCCACACTGATTTTCTTGCCTATATCCTCTTTGGTGATACCGAGGGTCTTCTCCACGCCGAGTTCCACCGGCAGACCGTGGGTGTCCCATCCGGCCTTGCGCTTTACGTGGAATCCTTTCATCGTCTTGTAGCGACAGATGATATCCTTTATCGTGCGGGCCATCACATGATGAATGCCAGGCATACCGTTGGCCGAGGGAGGACCCTCGTAGAATACGAACGTAGGCTCTCCTTCGCGGGCCTTCATGCTGGCCTCGAAGAGTGAGGCCTGCTCCCAGGCCTCGAGCATCTCCTTGTTGATCTCAGAGAGATTCAACTGTCTGTTGCGCTCTTTGAATTTAGACATACTGGTTATAGTGTGTAGCGTTATTGTTTCATTTGAAATTCCGGCCATCATGCGGAGCCGGATACAACTCTTTGGCAGGTGGCACGCAGATCAATGTCTGCCGGACTTGGCCCCTTTGGCATCGAAGAATCCACCCTTGGCACCACCTTTGACACCACCTTTCGTCCCGCCGCCCATGGCGAAAATATTCTGGTCGTAGGTAAAGGTCTTGCGGTCATTCTCACGCTTGCGTTGCAGGGCAAGCTGCACGAGACGGTCCATCAGTTCCTGAAAACTGATACCTGATGCCTCCCAAAGATAGAACGAGAGTGAACCTGGTATCGTATTTATCTCATTGACATAGATATTGCCGTCAGACTCATCAATCATCACATCCACACGACTCACTCCATGACAGGATAGCACGCGGAATGTGTCGGCCGCCATCTTCCGTATGCGGTCAGATGTGGCTTCCGGAATGAGTGCAGGTATACGCTTGTCGCTCGACTGCATGCCGGAACCGCCCATGTATTTGTCGCCATACGACAGGAAATCGCCCGTCTTGATAGGTTCTTCACATACACTGCTCTGATGGTCGTCGGCGTCACCGAGCACCGAACAGTTTATTTCCTTCAGCTTCTCCACCATATGCTCTACGATTATACGGCGGGAGAACTGCTCCGCGTCATTGATCTTCTCTATAAGTTGTTGACGGTCGGAGGCCTTGCCTATGCCCACACTCGACCCGAGATTGGCAGGCTTCACAATTACCGGATAACCGAGTTTTTCCTCTACACGGGCCACTATGGCATCCCTGTCAGAGTTCCACTGCTTGTCGGTAAACCATACATAGTCCACCACCGGGATACCCTCTTCCTTAAGTATCATCTTCATTGTAATCTTATCCATGCCATTGGCGCTGGAAAGAGTGTTGCATCCGGCGAAGGGTATGCCTATTGTCTCGAGCACACCCTCGAAAATACCATCCTCGCCATTCGTGCCATGCAGCACCGGAAGCGCCACATGAAGTTCAGCCACTACTTTAGCCCCCTTCGAGAAGAGTCCGCCTCCCTGTCGGGCCTCATAGAGTCTATAATCACCGTAGACGGGGCGCATATACACCTCCGTGGCATTCGACACAAGAGTCTCCAGATTGCGGTAATTATTGACATTCAAAAGATTGTCGCCAGTATACCAGCGCCCCTGTTTGGATATGTATATAGGCACGATGTCATATTTGGTGCGATCCATGGCATTGATGGCCTGAAGCGCTGAAATGACGGAAATCTCATGTTCCACTGATCTTCCGCCGAAGAATACGGCTACGTTAGTTTTCATCGCGTTTCGTTACAATTGGTTGGGATTAAATATTCTACAAAGTTAACACTTTATGCGCTGACTTCAAAATCCACGACCCCACTAATTTAACGAAGCCGTTAAAAAATCAGTATAGAAGTTCATCAAGTTTGCATAACTCAGAGAATTTTGCTAATTTTGATGTTGCAACAACCTGTGGCCTGCCCTATTCTCCAGCGCATGCACGTCATGCCTGCGGCAAAGGCCACCTCTAACATAGAATTAGACTCATGGCCCGATTCATACTTGAAGGACTTGGAGTGGCTCTGGTCACACCCTTCAAAGCAGACAAGACAATTGATTTCGATGCACTCGGCCGCCTCGTGGAATTCCAGATCGGGGCTGGCGCTGACTTCCTTGTGGTGCTCGGCACCACCGGCGAGACCCCCACACTATCCCGCGATGAGCAACAACAGATACGCGACTTCATCCGCGAAACAGTAGCCGGACGCCTGCCTCTCGTGCTCGGACTCGGTGGCAACAACACCGCAGCTGTAATATCCGACATGCTTCACCTTGATCTGTCGGGCTTCTCTGCGATTCTCTCTGTAGTGCCACATTACAACAAGCCATCTCAGGAAGGCATATATCAGCATTACGCAGCCATCGCCTCGGCAAGCCCGCTACCGCTGATACTTTATAACGTGCCCGGTCGGACCGGCGTAAATATGACGGCCGACACCTGCCTGCGTCTGGCACGCGATTTCTCCAATATAATAGGCGTGAAGGAAGCCTCCGGCAACTTCGTGCAGATCGAGGAAATCATAAAAAACAAGCCGCTGCATTTCGAGGTCATCTCAGGCGATGACGGCATCACCTACCCCCTTATGACTCTGGGGGCGAAGGGGGTGATTTCTGTTATAGGAAATGCTTTCCCGAAGGAGTTCGGCAAGATGGTGCGCATGTGTCTGGCCGGAGATTTCAAAGGAGCGCTACCGTTGCATTTCCAGTTTACCGAACTTTTCAATCTCCTCTTTGTCGACGGCAACCCGGCCGGAGTGAAATGCACACTCAATGCTTTGGGTATGATTGAGAACGAGCTGAGACTCCCTCTTGTGCCCACACGACTCAGCACCAATGAGAAAATACACGCCATCTGCGACAATCTACGCAAAGCATGATTGACAAGGCCACCGTAGAGCGCATCAAGGATGCCGCCGATATTGTGGAGGTGGTCAGCGATTATGTCCATCTGACTCGCCGTGGAGCGAATTTCATGGGGCTATGCCCATTCCACAACGAGAAGACGCCGTCGTTCTCCGTCAGTCCGCGACGTAATTTCTGCTATTGCTTCTCCTGCCATAAGGGTGGGTCGCCTGTAAATTTCATTATGGAGAAGGAAGGGGTGTCTTATCACGATGCCCTGCTTCATCTTGCCAAAAAGTATGGTATAAAGGTCGAGGAGCGCGAACTATCCGATGATGAAAAACGAGCCGCCACCGAACGTGAAGGGCTGCTGATTGCAGCACAAAGAGCCATGCAGATCATGGAGGAGGACCTCATTTCCTCTCAGCAGGGCCGCGACATCGGACTGAGCTACCTCTACGGACGCGGCATCACTCAGGAGGCCATAAAGAAATTCCATCTCGGCTACGCCATCGACCGCGGGATGCATCTGACCCCGAAGATGCAGCGCGAAGGGTTCGACACCGACACCCTGCGTACTCTCGGGCTAACCGGACTCAGCCAGAACGGTAATCTCTACGACAAGTACCACGGACGCGTCATATTCCCGATTCTGAATTCTTCAGGCAAGGTGGTCGGATTTGGCGGGCGCGACCTTAAGGGGGGGGCAGCCAAATATATCAACTCTCCCGAATCTGTGCTCTACCGCAAGAATCAGGAACTCTACGGCATATTTCAGGCTAAAGCGGAAATCGTAAGACAAAACCGCTGCTACCTCGTGGAAGGATACCTTGACGTGATCTCAATGTGGCAAAGCGGTCTGCAGAATGTGGTGGCTTCCTCCGGCACAGCTCTGACCGACGGGCAGATTGCAATGATACACCGTTTTACGGAGAATATCACATTGATTTACGATGGCGATGCCGCAGGCATAAAAGCGACTCTGCGCGGCATTGACATGCTGCTGAGCCATAAGATGCAGGTATCAGTGCTGCTGCTGCCCGACGGACATGACCCGGATTCCTTTGCCCGGGCTAACTCTCCGGAGATGTTCCGGGAATATGTCGAAAAAAATTCGTCCGACATCATCCGCTTCAAGATGAGGGTTCTGATGCGCGACATCGGCGACTCGCCTCAGCGTAAAGCGGAGGTAATAAATAGTGTGTCGCGCTCCATCGCATGTATCCCCAATGATGTGCAGCGCACTGTCTATATCAGCGAGTGCAGCCGCGAACTAAGAATAGACGAGGCCACTGTGTCTCGCGCGGTCGAACAGGCCAGAATTGAAATCGTAAGACAGAATCAAGCCGACCGATTCCGGCGTCAGACAGAACGCGAATATCCCGACAGAATCTCGCCCAAAACAAATTCCGGCGATTCATCCGACAGTGGCGGCACTCCGAAATCCGCACTCACCACGGACCCTGATTCCGACACTCCGGAATCACCGGCCGCCGCATTAGATAATAATGCCGTAGGCTCATTGGCACGCACCATCGAATCGCGCCGCCAGCGACGCGACCACCCGATGAGACCTCTGGAGACCAACATAATTCGTTATCTTGTGAGATATGGATATGTGGCGCTGAATATCGATAACCTCACGCCAATCGAAAGTGAAGCTGACAGCGCAAATCCAGATGATGCGAATGAGATTCTTTACACCGTGACCGACATGGCGAATGATGAGATGCTCGAACACGGTCTTGAAATCGCCACACCGGAATACCGGAAAGTTTTCGACATCCTGCTAAACCATCTGGATGAGTATGTAGAGAAGCTTGACAACTTTAAGGCCAGGCTTGACGCCTCTCTCGCAGCCGAACGTGAAGAGAGGCTAAGGGGATTACCGCAGAAAGTTAGCACCATGGCTGATATCGAACGCGAAGAGCGACGCATCGACGAGGCTCTCGCCTCACGGCGCGAAAAGGAGATCTACGATTTCTCCCGCAATTATTCAGGTGATTTTCTGGCAAGCCATGAAGACGGCGATGTAAGAAGTGTGGCTACCGAACTGATCAACGACCGGCACGTGCTTTCGGCTATGTTCAGCTCTCCGGGAGCTCAAGAGGATTCTCCAAAGGAACTGGCTCATAAAATTAACCGCGCTGTTGCCGAATGGCGCATCGAACTCTTGAACCTGCGTCTGCGTGAACTGAGCACACGTATGGCCCAGTGCCAGAATGCTGATGCCGAAACCACAGGAAACCTTCAGCTCCAGATTGTGGCTCTGATGCGGCGCCGCGCCGAAATAGCAAAGGAATGCGGCGAAAGAATAATATCCTCCCGCTGACGCCCCTCCGGATATCAGTCAGGAGATATGGGGTTCTCTGCCTTTATATGACAACGATAAGTAAGTGTACGATTTTAATTTATACAATATGCAGGCTTGTTTTTCAGGCGATTACGGCGAGTTATAAAGGAGAAGATTAACATATCCGCCTGAACGGCAGGCCGCAACCGGCAAAAAGGACGACGCAGATCGTATAAAAGATTCCATTTCATTTGCTATAGGTTAAATTTGAACACTAATGTCACTAAAATAAGGATTCAGGAGTCTATATCGCACGTC
>ERZ778515.424-NODE-424-length-36662-cov-6.180184_pt1 | contig 36662 bp, 23 predicted proteins | sample MGYA00510343_ERZ778515 | MGnify/ENA primary metagenome ERZ778515 (study PRJEB29527, sample SAMN07138965) | mouse gut metagenome | material: feces | host: mouse | place: China:Nanjing | collected 2016-01-25 ...
ATTCTTTTTTAGAATTTTCAGGGTTGCATTACTGTTTATTTGTCAAGGTTCTTTTCTTTTTGTTGCTTGTCTTATCTGCAACAGCTTGTTTAGTTTAACATAGCTTTTTCTATCTGTCAAGCACTTTTTTCTTTTTTTGTATTTTTTATAAAAGCACTAAACAAAAGATTTTTTTAATTCCTTTTGTCATTGATTTGCTTTAATTGCTCAACGACGAAAATTATCTTACCACGTCATTTTTCATCTGTCAACAACAATTTTCAAATTTTTCTAACATTTTTATTTTTTCAAATATTCTTATAACTTTATGCGATTAGCTTACTTACGATACTTTACTACAAATCGATTTTTCAACCGCAAAAACTCATCTAATTGCATTAATGTATAAAATAAGAGTGCTCTCGCTTCAAATTCTTCCCTGCTTTGTGGAAGATTTTCAAGTTTCATATCAGAAAGCATTTTCTGTAATATATTTAAGAGTCCTTCCACATCATTTTCACGGTGATATTGTGCCTCTATCTCCTTAAAAAATGCAGCGACTTGCATTGTCTGTGCCGGAAGCATTTTTATCAAAATAATACTATCATAAATATTTCTTAAAACGCGATTTTGGTTTTCTCGCATTCTAATATAATCAAGTTCATAAGAAGACTGACTCCAGAGTGTATTGTTCCAATTTCTAAGCGCACATTCTTTTGCAAAATAAATTTTGTCCTCCAAGCGAATAAAACAGTCTGCATTGTATCCAGTCTTATCCTCCCGCATTAAATTTTCTGCCATTCTGTGAATGATTCCTTTGATTTCTTCATCAACCTGCATTGACAATTTGTCAAATTCATCTTCCTTTTTTCTCAAATGAAGATTGATTAAAATTCCAAAAAACACCCCCACTATCAATAGCAACGATTCATTCACAATCATTTCCACGCGAAAGTTTTGTTCTGTCAAAAAATGTGATATCAACACAGAATCCATTGCAATCGCTTCTCCCCATCCTGCATTGAGACAGAGAAATGCAAAAAGAAATAAATAAAGAATAAACGCGCTGACACAAAATCCTAACCACGAATAACATATATATGAAATAATCAATGCACACAAAAAAGCCAGACCTCGGTTTCTGGCAGTTTTTAGCGTCTCGCGCTTGGTATTCTGTATACTTAAAACGGTAATAATCCCTGCTGTCACGGCATACTTCAGCCCTAGCAGGTTTGCTGTCAAAATTGACAACACTGCTGCCAGAGCGATTTTTGATGCCTTGAGAATATGCGGTCCAAAGATTTTATTTATGTCTTCCCTCATTCTTTATGCCCTAATAAAATCTATAAGCTCCGGTTTTTGTTTTGTCCCAACTGACTTTGCTGCAATCTTTCCATCCTTAAATAAAATCAGTGTTGGAATAGACATCACTCCATACCTATCTGAAAGAGTACTTGCCTCGTCAATATTTACTTTACACACCTTTATATCCGTGTTCTCCTCTGCGATCTCCTCTATAATTGGAGAAAGCATCCTGCATGGATTGCACCATGGCGCCCAAAAATCAACTAATACTGGAACATCTGCTCCTAAAACTTCTTTGTCAAAATTTGCCTCTGTTAAATGTATTACTGCCATAACCAATTCCTTCCTTTCGTATCTTTACTTATTTTTAACGGAATACTCATAGTATACCACCTTTCTACAAAAATAGTAACCCATAAACTACTCTTTATTTTTTCCATTCAACACCATAGCAATAATATGTGCTAACGGATCACAAGCGTTCATTGCTTCCTCGACCGTATTTGTCTGGGAGCCAAGCTCAATTAACAGACTCTTTGGACGAAAATGCAAATTATATCGATATCCTTTTAGATAAATACGTCTAGTAAGTCCTGGATAATATTCTTCTGCAGTTAGTTGCATCTGAAAGGCAAAAGACAAATTATCTTGCACGTAAGGATTGGGCAGATTTGTGAGTGCCCCCAATGCATTTGTATAGCACAACCCATTAAAAAACATAAATTTTGCTGTCGGTTTGTCCTGCACTGTTGTGACAAGCTTAGTATCAGGATTTGTCTGGTCTCTGTGCAAATCAATCATAACTTCTATAGTAGGATGCTCCGCAAGTACCTTTTCTAGACCTGCCATTGCATTAGAATAGGCGTAATCTCTACTTTCCACATCATATTCTCCTGTATGATGCAACACATTAAATCCATATTGTGTTCTAAGAATATCACACAAGTGTTCTCCAACCCCAACAATCGATGTATTGGAATCTCCTCCTGTCGAATCTATGTATGTTTCCTGAGAGTGCGTATGATACACTAAAATCTGAATATTGCTGTTATCCTGTTTTATCCCCGCATCAAATCCCATCAACGTATTATACTGAAGTTGATCCGCTCGAATCTGCGTAGTCGGATCTTCTGAGTAAAATGTTTTCTTAATAAATCCTGGTTCCCCTAACTGTTGTTCAGAATACTTTGCAACAGGTGCCTGTACAGGCACAAATGTATTTGGTGATGCTGTATCTTCTGTTAATACAGCATCTTCCAATTCCTGCTGTTGTTGATTTTGTGTTATATTCGCCTCCTGATTTTCTGCCGCAACCTCTTTTGCAAGGCTATTTTGATATGCTAGACTATTTTCAGTAACTGCCATTTCTTCCAATATAGATGGCTGCCTATATTCTGTCATATGACCATCATCCTCTGCCTCTAACAACAAATACTGTTCCAAAGGCATATTTTTTGATATTTGATAGGACACTCCACTTTTCCCCCCACTACTCAAATATAACATATATGGACTAGAAAGTTTTATTCCTTGTTTTATGGCAGCACTGTAAAGCCTTTCTCCTAATGTTTCTCTATTTTCCGCACCATCTCCAATACTGTTTTCTATATCATTCGCTGCGCGCATCAAAAGTTGCACCAACACTAGCAGGAATATAAAAATAAATGTCCCATACTTTTTCAATTTATAGCTGATATCCACACCTTACTCCTCCTGCTCCATATCCAAAGCGATATTAATAGCCTCTGACAGTGTAAAGCTAAGCCTCTTTGTTGTCTCATCAATATTCTTTGCTGTTACATACATATTATGAAGCTGAGTATCTGTACTATTCCTAAAATAATCTAAGGATGCTTTTCCGCCATCATATTCCTCTGACAATTTCTCAAGTGCATCCGAAACAATTGTACCAGCATCTACAACCATAGGAATACCAATCGCAATTACAGGGACACCGAGACTTTCTTGCGTGAGAGCATTTCTATGATTTCCCACGCCAGACCCCGGATGAATACCAGTATCAGTTATCTGTACTGTTCGATTCAGTCGTCTAGTACTTCTTGCCGCTAGTGCATCTATTACTATTACTATGTCTGGGGTTGTTTCCTTTATTACTCCTTTTATAATCTCCGCTGTTTCCATACCTGTCTTTGCCATCACACCCGGCACAAGAGCACTAATTTGATGGATTTTGGAAGCTCTATATGCTTGTCTGCCATATTCTCTTATAATATGTCTGGTAATAAACAGATTGTCAATAGTACAAGGTCCTAGAGAATCAGCAGTCACATCACGATTTCCAAGTCCTACTACCAAAATAGAACGTTCTTCCTGATCAATATTAGGTAATATGCTTTTTAGCTGCTTTGCCAGTTCTTCTGATATCTCTCGGTGATAGTCCTCGTCGCTTTCTTGAAGTGCAGGCGCTTCTAGCGTAATATAAGTTCCTATCGGTTTTCCCATACATTTTGCTGCATTCTTTGTCATAATTACCACTTTTGATATATGAACATCCTCCATAATGTCATACTCGTCGATAGAAACTCCCCGCATCTGTCCTGATGCTTGTTTTCTAACACTTTCTGTTGCTTCCAATGCCAAGTCTGTTCGAATTTGAAACTGCTGCATCTCAATTCCCCCTATATCTTCTATTTTTTTCATATTGATTATTTTTTCTGATTTTTTTAAGAATATGTATTGACATATCAGATTCCATAAATTACAATATATAAATATGTTTCCTTTAGTTCGTCCGTGTCCGAATTTAATGGAACAAAGTTTTTTCTATAATTTTTAAAATGATTCATATCGAGAAAATAGAGGAGGTGTCAAGCATGGCAAATATCAAATCTGCAAAAAAAAGAATTTTGGTCAACAGAACAAAAGCTGATAGAAATAAAGCGATTAAATCTGGTGTAAAAACTGCAATCAAAAAAGTTTATACAGCCGTAGAAGCAAATGATAAGGAAGCTGCGACAACAGCTTTATTAAATGCGACAAGCGTTATTGATAAAGCTACAACAAAGGGCGTGTATCATAAAAATTATGCTTCCAGAAAAGTTTCTCGTTTATCCAAAACTGTAAATCAAATGGCTTAAATCAATATAGAATAAAAAATTGAGTAGGAAAAATTATTTCCTACTCAATTTTTTATATCTTATGTGTTCATAATTTTCATTCATCCAGTCAATCGCTTCTGCTAATCCTTCCTCACTGAACAAAAACAATTGTGAAATCTTTTCTTTCTCCGGTGTCGCTTCAAATCCAAACGGTTCACTCCAAAGGTAGACTTTCAGTTTTTTTCCTTCCTCTGTTTCCTCCTGATGAAGCATAAAACGCATTCCTTGAAAGCTTCCTGTAAAGTCTTCTTTTTTTACAAAGTTCAATGATAAAAAGTCTTCTCTTGTCAACACAACTACAACCTCCTAAATCACAGCGTAATTCCTGTCTGAACAAGCACTTCCAAAAGAGAACCATTAAGCGATACATATTGATAAATTGGTGCTTTTTCCTGATGAAATACCGCATAGCGATTGATATAAAATGCGTCGATTCCTGCCGCTGCTGCCCCCATCATATCGGAGTTTAACTCATTTCCAATCATCACCGACTGCGCTTTGTCAAGATGATACCGCTCACAACATTTATTATAAAATTCTGGGTCTGGTTTCATACACCCCTCATCAGAAGAAATAAGTATCCCGTCAAAATAAGGTATAAGTCCTGTCAGTTCCAACTCCTGCCAAGTAAAACTTCTCTGTGCATTAGAAAGTAGATAAATCTTTTTTCCGACTTTTTTCAATCCTTCAAGACACGCGATTGTATCTGGAAACAGGCTGAAATGAATCAATGAAATCCGCCGAAAATTTTCACACAAAAATTGTGTTTGTTCCTGAGAAAGCACATATCCCTTTGCAGCAAATACTTCTTGAAATATATTCTCCACCATAATTTCTGGATACGTATACGCGCCTAAAAATTTCGCTTTCTCTCGATGTTCTTTTTCCGTAGTAGTATATAATTTATAAAACCACTTCCACTCAAAATGATATCCTTGTCGTCTAAGCCACTTTGCATATTTTTTAAAAAAATTTTTACTAGTCTCATCTGTGTGAATATCAATTAAAGTTCCATATAAATCAAAAATATAATTCTGATACATTTAAAAATCTCCTTATAAATAATCTCCAACTTCATCAAAATTAGGAATAAAACTTTCTGTAGCAGTACTGCCTTCCTGTATCCATGCATTTTCCACGCCTAAACGGATTGCATAGTCAATCACTTTATCATACTCTCTTTTTGTCACTCGCCGATTAAGTTCTGGATAACTTTCTAGATTTTGCATTGGCGTATATTGATTCAAAATACTCAAATAGATATGATCTTTATAAGTATTATATAGAAATTCAATAATCATTTTGGAATCCTTTGTATGTCCAGGTAAAACCATATGCCTAACAATTACTCCACGCTTCATTATCTGCTTTTTAGAAAGTTTATTGTCATCAAAAACAGGGTTTCCTATTTGGCGCACCATCTCTTCAATCGCAAGTGATGCGTACTTAAAATAATCAGGCGCATTGGAATATCGCTCTGACAACTGGCTGTTATAATATTTTAAATCAGGAAGATAAATATCGACTAACCCTTCAAGCAAACGCAATGTTTCTACCCGCTCATAGCCAGAGGTGTTATATACAACTGGGATCACTAGTCCTTTTGACTTAGCTATTTGCAGTGCCCTTGCGATCTGTGGCGTAAAGTGTGTGGGTGTCACCAAATTAATGTTTTCTGCTCCGTTATTCTGTAAACGCAAAAACAATTCTGATAATTGTATCACACTGAGTATTTTGCCCTTGCCACCAACAGAAATTTTTTGGTTCTGGCAAAATACACATTTAAGTGAACAACCTGAGAAAAAAACAGTCCCAGATCCTAACACCCCACTAATACATGGCTCCTCCCATCTATGAAAAGATGCTCTTGCCACTCTCACTCTTTCACTTTCTCCACAATATCCGTTGCTAATAACTCGGTCTGTATGGCATTGCCTTGGACAGAGTTCACATGTTTTTATCAACGTTTGTCTATCAGCCATTTGTTCAGACACTTATAAACCTCCTCTGGCTCTATTGGTTTGGAAATATGTCCGCTCATACCACACCGATAAGAATTGCGTACATCACTCTCTAATGCGTTTGCAGTCATAGCAATAATTGGTAACTCTCTGCAATCTGCCCTGTCAATCTGTCTAATTAATATAGCAGCCTCGTCCCCCTTCATCACAGGCATACTAATATCCATAAACACAAGGTCATACGTTCCTACTGCGGCATTCCTTATTTTGTCAACAGCTTCCTTTCCATTTCCCGCCTCATCAATAATAAGTTCAGAATCTTCTAAAAAGCCTTTTACAATTTCCAAATTAATATACTTGTCCTCAACAATAAGAATACGTTTTCCGGGATATTTATTGTAGATTTTTGGATTATCCGAATCACTGACAATCTGAGATTCTTTGCATATCATAAAGGGAAGACGCACTGTAACTTTTGTTCCTACGTTAACCATACTGTCAATCTTAATCTGCCCTTTCATAAGGTCTACCAGCTTCTTTATAATTGCCATGCCAAGTCCTGTTCCTTCCACGCGCTCAGACAAATCTGTATTTTCACGCTCAAAAGGTTCAAAAGCACGTTCCACAAACTCTCCACTCATTCCAATTCCGTTATCTCGAATAATAAAAATAATATAGCACTGCAAATCTGAATTTCCTGTCTGTTCAAACACTTCCATACTGATTCTGCCAAATGCAGGAGTGTATTTTATAGCATTGGAAAGAAGATTGATAATAATCTGGCGAACTCTAAGTTCATCCATTCGCAGATAACGATGTGTAATCCGTTCGCAGTCAATCGCAAAAATCTGTTGATTTTCTTCACAGCGGCTACGTATCAATATTTCTATATCCTCTACCAACTTAACAATATTTCCATTCTTCTCACGTACCTCAATCACTCCACTCTCAATTTTATTCATATCTAACACATCATTAATTAATGCGAGCATGTTTTGAGAGGATAATAGTATCGTGTCCAAACAACGATTTACTTCCGCTTCATTGTCAATATGCTTTTTTGCAAAGTATGCCATGCCTAGGATAACATTCATTGGCGTGCGCAAGTCGTGTGACATATTGGACAAAAATTTGCTTTTTGCATTGTTGGCATTCTCTGCCTGCTGTAATGCTTTTTCCAAATCTTTGCTTTTCTCTGCCAAAAGTCTTGTCATCTCAAGCTCTTTTTGAAGCTGTTGTGCCTCCCAAATTGCATGTTTTTTTGATTCATCAATATCTCGAATCAAGATCACCATTCTTGAACCTGAAAGAATGTTTACTTTGGCATTATATTGTCGATAATAATGATACTCCCCCTTTTTATCCTTAATTCGATATTCACACTCTGCTCGTCCGTCACGCGCAAATCGTTCATCTGATAATTCCTCGCAAAATTTTTGAATATCATCCTGATGAATATTGCGCAATATCAGCGCTTCCAAATCTGCATAAGAACCCTTTTCTGGAAAATCTATGATTTCCTCTAAACGGCGGTGAAGACACTCATATCGGTTGGCCTCAATATCACGGAACGCAACCAATGTATAGATATTGTTCATCGCTTCAGATGCCAGAACTTCATCGGTTCTCATCTGCATCTCCACATTATAATCTTTGAGTGCCAGAATCATTTTCTCGTTGTCAGCCCCATATTCTGGTATTGGAAAGCACTCAAGCCTTTTCCACTTCTCATCATAAGACTTATAAATGAACTCTATCTTTTTCTCACCTGCACTAAACCGTCTCTTAATCTGATCTAAGTTGGTCAACTGGTTAAACCGTTCCCGATAAGGCGGTTTTGGCCACGAGACAATTGCCTTATGCATTAGCTGTGCAAAATCACCTGTCACTTTTTGGTCAGAATCATCATGCTGCTCCGCTGACCGGATTATCTCATAAGAACCTTGATTTAAATCAACGACGTAGATTTCAAAATACTCCTGACTAAAATACATCAATATATTATTTAGATATTTTAACGAAGCAATCTTTTTATTTTGAAATCTCTGCATCAGTTTTTTTATTTGATTTTTCATTTGAGTAGTATCTTCCTTAGAGTTTAAAAATCAAGTCATGGTTTATTTGCTTTGCATTTTTTATAATACTTTTTTCCTGTTCTTTTAAATACAATTGTAACTGAGCAAGCTCGCCTTCATCAAAGCCTTTGGAATTAACGATTGTTCTGCTGGGCAACACAATCTCTGCATAATCGTTCCTGTCATCTGTCTTTCGTTCAAAAGACACATGAATCACTTTTCCTTTCTTCCCCGGAAGCAATCCCGTATGTGTCATTGTGATTTTGTCGCTGTCATTTATTCTAATATCCATTATGATACTCCCCTTCTATTTATCCTAAGATAAAAACTGTTAAAAACAATTTGTAACAACAACCCAAAGAATATTTTTATTTGATATAAAGTATTCACTAAAAATTGTTTTTGAGATGCGCCAAACAAAAAAGTTTGCACAACCCAACTACCATACAAATATAATATGCTCATTTCCACACAGTTTCAGTGCAGAAACCAAAGAACCTACTCCTGCTGTCATCCCATCACTGGCATCTGTCATTATAACAACAATGTCATATTTGCGCAAATTGTAAACATAAGTTGTTCGTTTACTGTCGTATAAACTTGCAAGTTCATATCGTACTTGTAGCGGGTAATTTTCTTCGGTGCTTACTGCTATGGGACTTCTTGTTGTGGCGTGAAATCTGACTTCCTTTCCTTGTGCTTCTAGTTTATTGGCTGTGTAAAGAGCCGGATACATATATTCTTCTGTTCCAAGTACCAATATATTGTTGTTATCTCTTAAATTTATTTGGCTGAATACTTCCTGATACAGAGATTCACAAAACTCACAATATTCTGTACTCGAAACAACTCGCCGTGTATCCATGTGTTTTGTCACTTTAAGGTATGTTATCTTTGGCATTTTATCCCAATAAATCTGTTCCGCTGGTTGATTTTTATCGTCAATCTGATGCTCTATCAAATTTCTATTGGATACACTATCTTTCCATTTCGTTTGTTCCAATATTGTACTTTTTGCTTCAGGATTCTCTTTTGAATTATCATCTTTGCAATTGATATAGATCCCATCTCCTTTAAAGTGTTCTGCTATTTCTGTGTATGCAAAATGATTTGTTTTTACAAGCCAAAAAAGATCAATTCCATATTTGTTATAAATATCTAGCGCTTCCTGATTCATTCCATTTAATATGGAGGCAACGGAGAACTGAATCTTTTGCGGATACTGTTTTTTCAACACATCAATTATGTTTCGGATTGTTTTTCCTGTTGTGACCTCATCCTCCACAAACAAAATTCTATTTATTGTTTTAACAGCACAGTCAATATCATTTTTTACAAGTTTCTGTTCCGTGGCGTGGCTGTGTTCCTCTGAAAAATATAAGTATTCGACATTTGGAACAATCTCTCTTGTCGTCTGTATATAATCCGCATCAAGCGCCGCTGCCACTGCCACGCCAATTGCTGTTGCTGTCTCTGCAAAGCCAATCACCAACAGTCTTTCTTCATTGTACTGTTCTCGCAATTGGTTTGCAAGTGCCTGAAACATTGCAAGCGCTTCATGTGGTTTCACTGGGATATGTTTTCCTTGAAGTCGATTCATCACCAAATATTTTCTTTTTTGATTATTTTCTCGCTTGGCAATTCGCACCAGATTACGTTCTGTATACATACCAATTTCCTTTCTATTAAAATACAGGAATTTCGTTTATTTTACTTCTTTTTTGGAACAGTTTTTCCTCTACTCTTTTTGAAAATCCAAGAACCAAGCAAATTGCATTTACAAATCTCTCCAAACGCCTACCTTAGATTGAACAATGTAATTATAATCTATTTTTATCAAATACACAATTCCGAAAAAAGAATTATTAAAATGGATTTCGTTTTTTCTATGATTTGTAAACGTTGAAAAAGAAAAATAAGCATGTTATACTATATACGTTTACACAATGCATTCATTAAAGAAACCATTTATTGTCTTTACTGACAACATTTTTATGCACACGAGCACCCAAGTGAAATTTGTCAGCAAAAGCTAACGGGTGCTCGGCGCAGCGAGTAGGGAAGACGATGAATTTTCTCTATTCAATTGCATATATGTATTATAAATAAATATATAAAATCGGAGGATTTTCCAATGCAAAAAAATCAATTGATTGCACCAGGTGCCCATATTATAGGCGCGGTTCGTCTAGGTGAAAATGTAGGAATTTGGTACAATGCCGTCGTTCGCGGTGATACCAATACAATCACTATTGGAGATAATACAAATGTGCAGGACAACGCTACAATTCACACAGACGCGGACTTTCCAGTACAAATTGGATCGGGTGTCACAATCGGACATAACGCGGTAATTCACGGCTGCACTATAGGAGATAATACTGTGATTGGTATGGGCAGCATTATCTTGAGCGGTGCTGTTATTGGCTGTAATTGCATTCTTGGCGCTGGTTCTCTAGTCACTGGAAAAACACAGATTCCTAACAACACGCTCGCCTTTGGAAATCCTGCAAAGCCAATTAGAATAGTCACCACTGAGGAGAAAAAAAACAACTGGGAAAATGCAATGCATTATGTAGAACTTATAAGCCATTAAATCGTTGGTGCTTCTTTCTTCCAATTGAAATTGTGTTCCTTGCTCAATGCAACTGCCCGGGCAACCTGTGACACCATCTCACTAAAATAACGTGGCGGAAAGTAATATTAAAGTGTTATTAACTTTGCGCTCTCCCGCCAAGTTTCGTCTCGCTGCGCATTTGCTGGTATCACCTTGGTCAGTTGTAGTATTATCTCGCTAAAATACCGTGCAGAAACATCTTTTAAGAAATATGCCTTCTCTTTGTCCGCCTCATCATAAATATAACTGCCATGCGCTATTGTTCCCGCCTTATAAAAACGCACATCATAGATTGTCACATTATCATTCATGCCTCCGACATATGCCCCTGAAAAATGCAACTCTACGCCAATCCCAATCTCTTCCTCTTCGCGGTAATAACTATAAAAAACTCCTTCATCCTGCACGGAACCACGATACCAACCAAGTCCTGTCAGTTTTCCATTTAGAGAAAGGTCATTGACAAGATACCCGCCGAAACGCTCCAATCCTTTTTTGTCTGCTTCTTCCTCAGTCCTAACATAAACTGCCCTGTCCAACTGTTCGATTGGCTGTGTAATTTCATAATCCTTTAATTGCTCCTTCCATGCAGCTTTCTCCTCATCAGAAAGTTCCATAGGGTGCATCAAACTGATGTGCGCATCTTCTGGCAATGTGTACTCTTCCTCGTCCTGTGTAGTAAAAGAACCATCCTCCATATAACGAAAACTTTGAATCAACTTATCTTTATCATAAACGCCCCAGATTAAACCAATTGCAAACTGATGCATCAGCGGATTTTTTACAAACAGATTCTTCCATGCATCTACAAGCCACTCCCGTCGAACAGACAGCGCATATTCCAATCGTGCTTTCTGGCTGCTAACAGTTATTTTCATCTGCTTTTTTAGTTGTTTAAAATCCTCATAAGCCGCTGCTGCCTTGGCTTCATCATCTTTCTTTCCTGGTGCAGGCAGATTTTTTAACTTTTTTTCGTTCTCATCATATATTTCAAGGTCAAGCACTGGCGAAAGCTTAACAATAAACTTATGTTCTCCATAGTCAAATACTCTTTCCATATTTGCATCAAACCCTAAATCAGGCACTATGTGGTCAGAAAGTTCTTCGCGTGTAATATTAAGTTCGGAAGCCGCAAATTCAAGCGCTTCTTTGGCGGCTGCTTTTACTTGTTTGAACTTGAATTTGCGCGCAATCTCATCCACAAGAAGTAATGCGCGCGGCGATGGACTCAAAGCAAGTGCTCTCACCGCTTCCGCAGCAAGTGTTCCCCTTGCTGCCCGAGGCCATTCCTGTATCTGATGCTGTAACTTTTGCACCATTTGCTCCCCGCCATGAATCGCCGTTGCATAAAGTACCCAACGCCTTTTTGACTCAGCACCCGCCACAAGCCATCGGTCAAACAGCTCATTCATATAAAATGTAAGCTCTGTAGGTTGCAAATCCTTTGTAAGCATTTGTGCGTTTTTGCTAATACCATTTTTTTCCTGCGAAATATAGCACAGTAGAATTGCTTGCAAATGTTCCACAGAAACCTCCTTGCCATCTATTCTGTGCACTGGAAAAAATGGCTTTTCATAAGCCCACGCCAGACTTTTCTTTTTGTTACCTTTATGTAGTTGCTTTATCAATTCATCCTGCGAAAACGTCTGTTGTGGTAAGTCGGACTCCTGTATATTAAGTGTACTTTGTATCAAGGACCGAATCTTTGCATTTTTCTCCTTTTCCATTGCATGTAAAAGCACATCTTTATAATTGCTCCCCTCCTGCTGCCAGTGCACCAACACTTGCACTGCCAATTCTCGCTGCGCTGCTTTCTTTGCATCCAAAAGAGCTTTTATATCATTTTCCCAGTCTCTCTGTTTATATAAAATATCCAAAAGTACCTCTCTGACAATCTTTGTGTTGTCCGATGTATAACTTAAAATTTCCTGTTTGTTTCGCGCAATGTCTTTGCACATTGCAAGCAGCGCCAAATAACGCCCTTCTGCCTTTGCATTGGAAAAAGCTGCAAGCGTCTCCTCTCGCCGTTTACTGTCCAAATACCGGGCAAATACATTTGTTGCCCCATCTACAAATGTTTTAATTGTGCATCCTTTTGGGCCGTTATATGCCTTATATGATGCCACAAAACCATTGATTTGATGGGCAATATCCAAATTCTCATTCTCAAGTATCTGGAAAAACTGTTCCACTTGTTTTGTTTGTTCCTTGTCACGCTTCTCAACAATGGTTGTGCGGTCGGAACCAATCAGCACGAGAAAGGTCTTACACCGATGGAGAAATGCGATATCTTTCCAATGCTTTTTATGATTCTCCAAATAGCCATAGAAAATATGCGCTGTAGAAAATTCCTCCTCATATGGATACAATTCCGAAATCGTTCCATGTCCCCGCAAATACTCTCTTGCTAACTCTGCGTGCGGTGTGTTCTGAACCAAATACGAAATAATTTGTTCGTAATTTGGCTTTCCTGCACCTATCTTTTCATACAAAGCCGGATTCTCCTTCTGCAATATATCTTTTAACACATTAATAGAACTAATTGCTTCATCCAATCTGTATCCCTTTTTTGCAAGAAGAGTTGTGTATCCATTTTCATCTAATGCCCTTAAATAACCTTCCTGATTTCTTTTAAGCTGTCTCTTTAAAATTGGTATCTGAACCGAACATACATATTCTTTATGATATCCACACACCGCATACGCATATGCAATCTCAAAGGCAGCCCATCGAATATATGTTTCCGGTTCAATCCAAAACAATTCACTATAATCTTGTCCAATTCTATCTTTGGCATCTGGCGATTTATCTATCGCATCAGACATTGCAAGAAGTATCCATTCTGCATCCACAGCCAAACATGTCCTGACAATATCCAATAACATTTCAGACAGCATAACATTTAAATATGCCATACTGCCAATAAAACAAAGTTTCTTGCGGTCAGCGTCTGTAAAATTACATGGTTTTATATTGACAAGTAATTTTTTTGTAAGTTGCCGTGTGCGGATTGCAGTCACAATTTTTTCCTGTGTAGGGCAGTTTTGCCGCGCCAGCCATTCGTCAAGACAATCTAGCATTCCCCCCTCATACATTTGCATCAGTTCTGCGTCCTCAGTTGCTATTGGTCCTGATTCTATATATTTTTTATAAAAATACGCTGCTAGAATGGACAAATAATATTTCGCTCCCTCGTTTTTTAACTGCGCTATAATTTCTCGTACTTTTTCAGGCTTATTATCAATCTCATGCATCAGTCCACCCATATCAAAACAAGTCCTGTGATGATTATTTAGATATCCTGTTTCCTCAGAACATTTTTCTATATAAATTACCATCGCTTTATAGCGCTCACCGTTCACACAACTATGAGAAAACAAAACACTGCTCGTATTATGACCAATTGCAAACAGCACATTAAATAGTCGTATCCACAATGGATATCCTTCGCCTTGTCCAATTTCCCACTCAATCGCATCAAGCTCTTGCAGCACTTCATCTGGAATTTGGACGGCCATAAAATCAATTTGCTGGAATTGGTCTAACACCTCGTCACCAACTCCGCCCTCCAAATACTTTTCTGCCAATGTGCAGTCTGGTCCAGAAATACCCAGTTTTTCCAGAAAGGTCAGCATTCTTATAATTCTCTTGTCCTCTGCGTTTATTACCATGACAAAATCTCTCCCTTTTCATATCGTCTATTTTGTCTTTAAAACCGCTTTCCTTTAAATAGGCTTCTAAAAACTATATCAGTCTCGCATCCTTACGCCAGTCTTCATTCCGTTCTCCACACGATGCAGTTAATCTTGCAAGCTGCAACACAATCTCACTAAAATACCGCGGTGGAATATCCTTTAAGAAATATGCCTTGTTTGCATCTACCTCGTCATAGATATAACTGCCGTGTTCAATTGTTCCCGCCTTGTAAAAACGGACATCATAAATTGTTACATTCCCATCAGAATACCCAACACAAGCGCCTGAAAAGTGAAGCTCCACACCAATACCAGCCTCTGGATCTTCGCGATAATAGGTATAAAAACAGCCCGCATCCTGTACAGAACCACGATACCAGCCAAGTCCTGACATTTTTCCATTTAGGGAAAGGTCGTTGATAAGATATCCGCCAAAACGCTCCAATCCTTTCTTGTCTGCCTCCTCCACTGTCATATAGTAAATTGGTCTGTCAAGTTGTTCTATCGGCTGTGTAATTTCATAGTCCGCAAGCTGTTCCTTCCACGCCGTTCTCTCCTCCTCTGAAAGCTCCATGGGGTGCACCAAACTAATATGCGCATTTTCTGGCAGAGTGTATTCTTCCTCGTCCTGTGTATTAAAGGAACCATCCTCCATATAACGGAAACTCTGCACCAGTTTTTCTTCCTCATAGACACCCCAGATTAAACCAATTGCAAACTGATGCATCAGCGGATTTTTTACAAATAGATTTTTCCATGCCTCTGTACGCCATTCTCTCCGAACAGACAGTGCATATTCCAACCGCGACTTCTGGCTGGTAACTGCGGTTTTCATCTGTTTTTTCAACTGCTTAAAATCTTCATAAGCCGCTGTTGCTTTCGTCTTGTCATCCTTCTTTCCCGGTACTGGCAAATTTTTGAGTTTCTTTCCATTTTCATCGTATATTTCAAAGTCAAGTGTCTGTGTAATCTGTACTTTGAAAATGCGCTCACCATAGTCAAATGTCCGTTCCATATTTTCGTCAAAGCCAAAGTCAGGCACAATACGGTCCGATAATTCTTCGCGTGTAATACCAAGCTCAGAAGCCGCAAACGCAAGCGCCTCTCCCGCCGCAGCCCGCACCTGTTTAAATTTAAACTTTCGTGCAATCCCATCCACAAGTAACAACGCACGCGGCGAAGGATTTAGTGCGAGCGCCTTCACTGCTTCCGCCGCAATCGCTCCTCTTGCTGCCTGCGGCCACTCTTGTATTTGATGTTGTAACTTTTGTATTATATCCTCGCCGCCATGAATTGCCGCTGTATACAAAACCCAGCGCTTTTTAGATTCTGCACCCGCTGCAAGCCATCTATCAAACAATTCGTTGACATAGACAGCAAACTGTATTGGCTGCAAATCATCTGCAAGAAGCTGTGCAGTTTTATTGACACCACTCTTTTCCTGTGACACATAGCAAAGTAAAACCGCCTGCAAATATTCCTCGGAAGCCTCCGAACCATCTGTTTTATACACTGGTGAGAATGGCTTTTCATATGCCCATGCCAAACTTTTCTTTTTGCCGCCCTTATGTAACTGTTTCACCAAATCTTCTTTGGAGAGCGTTTCCTCTGACGCTTCGCTTTTCTGTATATTCAGTACACTTTGCAGCAAAGTCAGCACTTTTGCATTTTTCTCTTTCTCCATCGCCTGTCTAAGCACTTCTGTGTAATCGCTGCCTTCCTGCTGCCAATGTGCCAATACCTGTATTGCAATCTCCCGCTGTGCTGCTTTCTTCGCCTGCAAAAGTGCCTTTATCTCATTTTCCCAATCCTTTTGCGCATATAAAATAGTTAGCAGTTCTTCTCGCACAAGCTTAGAACTGTCCGTTGCATAATTTAAAATCTCCTGCTGATTGCGTGCTGGGTCTCTTTTCATAACAAGTAATCCAAGATAGCGGCCCTCTGCCTTTGCTCCTGAAAATGCCGCAAGGGTTTCTTCCCTCCGCTCACCGTTTAGATAACGTGCAAATGCCTCCACAGTCCCCTCCTCAAATGTACTCAAGGAGCATCCAATTGCATTATCATAAGCACTGTAACATGCTACGACACCTTTAAACTGATAAGCAATATCTAAATTTTCATCACAGAGCATTTGATAAAACTTCTCTATTTCTTCCAATGAATCTGTACTCCAACAATCATCTACCACTGTTGTATTTTCTGAACAAGTCAATACCATAAACGCCTTACATCTGTTAAAGAACCCCTTGTCACCACAATGTTTCCTTTGCTGTTCCATATAATTATGGGAAACATATTGCCCCGAAAGTTCCTCTACATATGGGTATAATTCTGTAATGTTACTCTCTCCCCGCAAGTATGCTTTTGCCAATTCTGCATGGGGTGTATCCTTGACAAGATAGTCAATCACTACATCATAATTAAAGTTTCTGGCAACTTGTTTGTATAGATTGGGATTTTTCTTTTGTATCACATCCTTCATCTGATTTGTCACATATGGCGCGCTTGTAAAACTTCGGTTTGTCTTCGCAAGCAGCGATGGAAACTTATTTTCCTCCATAGCCTTTAAATAGCTCTCTTGATTTTTTTCAAGCTGTCTTTCTAGGATATGGGTATATTCTTTAACTGCTGCCCAGCGAATATAAGTTTCTGGCTCAATCCAAAACAAAGTGTCATAGTCGCCGCCTTTGCTTTTTATTCTGCGGCTTGCATCCAGCGTTCCTATCGAAACCTCAGATATCGTGCATAATACCCACTCCGCATCCATAGCCATACATGTTCTAAGCACATCTAACAGCACATTAGAAAGCATAAAATTCAAATACGCCATACTCCCTAGAAAACAAAGCTGCTTGCGGGCAGGCTCTACAAACAACCGGCTCTGACGCACCTGACGCACTTCATCCAGCAGTTGACTTGTAAGCTTTTGTGTGCGAATTGCAGTTACAATTTCCTCCTGCGTGACACATCCTTGCTGTGCAAGATATTCCTTTAACCAATCAAGCATCTCATCTTCATATGCTTTCATAAGCTCTATATCCTCTGCGTCAAGCGGTCGTACTTTTCCATATTTCATGCAAAAATACACAGCAAGCATTATCAGATAATATTTTGTGCCCTCCTCCTTAAGTGGTTCTAGTGTTTCGCGCAATATCTCAGGGTTATTTTGTGCCATTTCCATCAAAGTCTGCAACTCATACACACGTAGATATCCCGTGTACTCTATTCCTAATTCTATAAATAAAACAATTCGTTTGTAGAGTGCACATTCCTTCGCATCCTTAATAATGCTTCGAGACAATAGTGTACTGCAAGAGCCATGACCAATTGCAAACAACACATTAAAAAACTGGATACAGGTCGCCCGCTTTTCACTTCTATTCAGCTCCTTCATAATGGAGTCAAATGCCTCTCTCTCTGAATATGGAATAGTCATTGCTGCAAAATTTATCTGTTGAAATTGTTCTAACGCCTCCTCTCCTACTTCATGATTCAAATATCTTTCCGCTAATGCACAGTCTTGTGTTGACACACCACACTTTGCCAAAAATGTTAGCATATTATTGATCTGTTTGTCGTTTGCATTTACTTCCATTCTTATAATCCACCTTTCATTAATAACACTCAGAATCTTCTTTGCATCTGCTTTTGTGACAGATTCTCCACTATATGTACACATATTTAATCAGCATATGTTTCATATACTATTTTATTTTTATCAGTCTATTAAATCTGCATCTACTTTCCAACCTTCATCGCACTCTACACTTGACGCCGTAGCATCTGCAAGTTGCAATACAATCTCGCTAAAATATCTTTTAGGAATGTCTTTTAAGAAATACGCTTTTTCTGCGTCCGCTTCATCATAGAGATAACTGCCATGCTCAATTGTTCCTGGCTTGTAAAAACGCACATCATAAATTGTCACCATACCATCCATATCACCTACAAACGTGCCAGAAAAATGCAATTCCACGCCAAGGTTAACCTCTATATCTTCGCGATAGTATGTATAAAAACCCCCTCCATCTTGCACAGAACCACGATACCAGCCAAGTCTTGTTAATTTTTCATTTAGCGAAAGTGCATTGATTACGCAGCCACCAAAACGCTCTATTCCTTTTTTGTCTGCTTCTTCTTTCGTTTGGTTGTAAACCATTCTATCTAGCTGTACAATTGGCTGTGTAATCTCATAGTCCTCAAGTTGCTCTTTCCATGCTGTTTTCTCCACGTCAGATAAATCTAACGGGTGTATCAAGCTAATATGCGCATCTTCTGGCAGTGTATATACTTCCTCATCCTGTGTATTAAAAGAACCATCTTCCATATAACGAAAACTTTGTATTAATTTTCCCTTCTCATAGATACCCCAGATTAAACCAACTGCAAATTGATGCATTAATGGATTTTTCACAAACAAATTTGTCCATGTATTTGCAAGCCACTCCCGCCGAACTAACAACGCATATTCCAAACGTGACTTCTGGCTACACACAACCGTTTTCAACTGTTTTTTTAATTGTTTAAAATCCTCGTAAGCCGCTGCCGCCTTGCTTTCGTCATCCTTCTTTCCTGGTGCAGGCAAACTTTTCAATTTCTTTCCATTTTCATCATATACTTCAAGGTCAAGTGTGGGAGAAAGCTTAACGGTAAACTTACGTTCACCATAGTTAAATACTCGCTCTATATTTGTATCAAATCCTAAATCAGGTACAATGTGGTCCGAAAGTTCTTCGCGTGTAATACCAAGCTCGGAAGCTGCAAAGATAAGCGCTTCTTCTGCAGCAGCTCGCACCTGCTTAAATTTAAATTTTCGCGCAATATCATCCACAAGCAACAGTGCACGTGGCGATGGGCTTAACGCAAGCGCCCGCACCGCCTCCACCGCAAGCACTCCTCTTGCTGCCTTTGGCCACTCCTGAATCTGATGTTGCAGTTTTTGAACGATATCTTCACCGCCGTGAATTGCCGCTGCATAGAGTACCCAGCGTCTTTTAGATTCTGCACCTTGCGCAAGCCATCTATCAAACAGTTCGTTCATATAAACAGCAAGTTCTGCAGAATGCAAATCATCTGCAAGCAACTGCGCATTTTTGCTAATGCCATTCTTTTCTTGTGACGCATAACACAAAAGAATTGCCTGTAAATACGCCTTGGAAACCTCCTCGCCATCAATTTTATGTACCGGAAAATATATTTTTTTGTACGCCCACGCTAGACTTTTTTTACCGTTACTGCTATTGAACAGTTTTACAAACGCCTCTTTTGAGAGCGTGCCCAAAGAGGAACTTCTTTCTTGAATACGAAGTGCGTTTAATAAAAGCGTTAATACTTTTGCATTTTTCTCTTTTTTTACTGCCTGTAACAACAGTTCATTGTAGTTACCGCCCTCCTGCTGCCAGTGTGTTAATACTCGCGCTGCCAACTCTCGTTGTTGTGCCTTCTTTGACGCTAATAATATTTTAATATTCTCCAACCAGTCCTGCAAATCTTCCACTTGCATATGACCTGTGTGCGACTTTAACGGCTTACTTGTAACACACAAAATATCAAAAAGTTCTTCCCGAACAATCTTTGCGCTATCCGACGCATACTGCATAATTTCTTGTCTATTGTGTGTTATATCTTTTCGCATTGCACGCAGTCCAAGATACCGTCCCTCTGCCGCAGCATTAGAAAATGCTTCAATTGCTTCCTGTCGCCGTTCGCTATTTAGATACTGCGCAAATACATTGGCAGCACCCTCCACATACGATTCCAGTTTGCAACCACGCCATTCGTCATTCGCCTTGTATGACACTACAAAACCATTTAGCTGATGCACAATATCCATCTTTTGTGCGTCTAGCAATTGAAAAAACTGCTCTACCTGCTCTACTTCATTTGTCTTTTTATCGACAACTCTTGTGTACTTTGAGCCAGTTAATACAATATAAGCCTTACATCTATCAAAAAATTCGGTGTCATTACAATGTTTCTGATAACCATCTAAAAAATCATAAGAACTATATCTTGTCTTACATGCCTTCTGATAAGGATACAATTCTGAAATACTGCACTGCCCTTGCAAATATGCTCGTATCTGCTCCTCGTGCGGAGTATCTGGCACCAAATAACAAAGAACTTGCTCATAGTATGGTTTGGCGGCACCAATCTGTTCATACAAAGAAAGATTTTCTTCTTTCAACACATCTTTTAAGACATTAATAGTATCAATCCAATCTTCTATAAACCCTTTATAGGTGATGTATCCCTTTTCTTCTATCGCCTTTAAATACTCCTTTGGGTTTTTCTCAAGCTGTCTTTTTAAGATTGGTAAATTCTTCTCAACTGCTGCCCAACGAATAAACGTATCTGGTTCAATCCAAAACAAATTATCAAAATCATCGATTATTTGTTCCTCTGAAACCTCACTAAAAGCAAAAAGAACTTTTTGCGCATCCACTGCAAGACAAACCCTTATTATATCACGCAATATATTAGAAAGGTTGAAATTTAAGTATGCCATTTTGGCGATTTGACAAAGTTCATTGCGCTGTATATTGGTAGGATTGCTACCAGATACTGTATTTTTCAGTAATTCTTTTGTTAATTGATTATCACGGATTGCAGTGATAATTCTGTCGCGCCCAAAACACGATTGCTGTTGCAACCATTCATAAAGACGTTCTAATAGGTATTCTTCATACTCTTTTAAAAGTGCCATATCTTCAGAAAGGTCAATCTTTCTAGTCGGATTATTACTTTTTAAAAGTGTTGTCTGTCCCGCGTATTTCATAGAAAAATAATCTATCAATACTATCAACAGATAATCGCTTCCCTCCTCTCTAAGCGGGTTTATAATTTTGCGCAGATTTTCAGGATTATTTTGCGCAATTTTTCGTATACTTCCTAATGTGTGCTTACTGATAGAATGAAACCATCTTTCAATAAATATAATAATTCTTTTATAAAGTGCACACTCCTGTGCCTGCTCAAAGGAGCTTGCAGCAGCCCCACCAAAATAAAACAATTCAACACAGGAAGCATGTCCAATTGCAAATAGCAGATTAAACAGTCGGATACATACTGCTCTATTTTCCTTTCTATCCAATCTTTTGAAGACTCTGTCCAGTTCATAACGCACATCGCGTATATCTGCTACCGATTTGTAATTAATGCGCTGAAATTGGTCTAACACCTCGTCTCCTACTTCACCATTTAGATACTGCTTCGCCAGTTCGCATTCCTGTTCTGAAATTTTTAACTCTGGTAACATTGCAAACAATTCCTCAATTGGCGAACTATTTTTATTTGATTTCATAGTAGCATCTCCTTTTCTATCAAAGCCTACAGTTAATTCGTTATTGTGTCAGTCCTGCTTCTTTCTTCCAATCTGTATCTTGCTCATCGCTTGATGCAGTTGCCTTTGTAAGTTGCCGCACTATCTCACTAAAATATCTTGGCGACACATCTTGTAGTAAAAAGGCCTCTTTCTTGTCCGCATCCACATACCCATAGCTGCCATATCCAATCGACTTCGCTTCATAAAATCTGGCATCATACACTGTCACATCTCCTTGATGCCAACCTACACAGCTACCTGAAAAATGTAACTCCACACCCATATTAACCTCTGCATCTTTACGGTGATATGTGTTATAACTTCCTGCGTCCCCGATAACGCCGCGATACCAACCAAGATTCGCCAATTTACTATCTAGTGTGAAATCATTCAACACAGATCCTCCAAAGCGCTCCATACGCTTTGTATCCTTTTCATCCTCCATCACACGATAAACATCCCTGTCAAGCTGCTCAATTGGCTGTATAGTTTCATAATCTGCAAGCTGTTCTTTCCATGCTTTTTTTTCTGTCTCAGAAAGTTCTACCGGATGTACTAAACTAATGTTTACTCCCTCTTGTAGTGTATACGCATCTCCATCCTGCGTGTTAAAAGAACCATCTTCCATATAACGAAAACTTTGAACCAGTTTTCCACTTTCATAAATACCCCATATCAACCCAATTGCAAATTGATGCATCAATGGATTTTTTACAAATAAATTTGTCCATGCATCTGTACTCCATTCCCGCTTTATAGAAAGTGCATGTTCAAGACGCTCCTTCTGACTTGTAATCGCCGCTTTTATCTGTTTTTTCATTTCTTTAAATGCCGCATATGCATCTACCGCCTTACTTTCATCATCTTTTTTTCCTGGCGAAGGTAAATTTTTTAATTTCTTTCCAGATTCGTCAAATATTTCAAGGTCAAGCGCTGATGTAAGTGTTACTTTAAAAATACGTGCTCCATAATCAAAAGTCCGTTGCATGTTCTTGTCAAAACCAAAATCTGGCACAATACGGTCATCAAGCGCTTCACGGCTAATCCCTAACATCTTAGCGGTCTCATCAAGTGCTCTTAACGCACCACCCTTCACCTGCTTATGCTTAAATTTTCGCGCAATGCTATCCACCAGTAACAGCGTATTGGGAGATGAATTGAGCGCAAGTGCCATTACCGCTTCCGCCGCAATCGCTCCTCGCGACACCTTCGTCCATTCCTGGATTTGATGATATAACTTTGGTACTATATCTTCCTTGCCATGAATCGACGCCGCAAAAAGCACCCAATCTTTTTTCGCCTCTGCCCCCTGCGCAATCCATTTGTCAAACAATTCATTGACATAAACTGCAAATTCGTCCACATTCAAATCGGCCGCAAGAAGCTGTACATTCTCGTTCATTCCGCGTTGTATCTGCGCCGCATAACACAAGAAAATTGCCTGTAAATACTCCTCGTCTGCAATGCTTCCATCTGTCTTATGCACAGGTGAAAATGGGGTCTCATACGCCCATGCAAGTGTTCTTTTTCTTCCTCCCTGATGTAATTGTTTTACCAATTCTTCCTTGGTAACTGATTTTTTAGGCTGATCTTTCTCCTGTATTTTTAACACTTTCTCCAACAATGTCACCAATTTGCCACTCTTTTCGTTCTCAAGCGCCCAAGAGAGCAACTCATGATAATCCGCGCCTTTTTCCTGCCATCTTAATAGGATCCAAATTGCCAGTTCCCGCTGTGATGCTTTCTTTCCATTTAACATTGTCTTGACATCTTCTTCCCATTCTCTATGACTGCCAATAATACGGACAAGTTCACGCCGAACAAGACTCGAGCTATCCTTTGTGTAGTTTAGAATTTCTTGCTTGTAAAATTGTGGGTCTTTTTCAAAAAGGCACAGACCGAAACAACGCGCCTCTGCATCTGCTATAGCAAACATTTGTATAGCTTCTTCTCTATTTTCTTGTAAAAACTTCGTATACTTTTCTTCAACACACTTTTTCAGCAGCTTTATCTCATTATCATATTGAAGATTTTCTTTATATAAGAGGGCAAATGCCTGTAATTGATGCGCAAGATCCAATTCTTCTTTGTCAAGCTTTGCAAAAAATTCACTTAATCCCTTCTCACCTATACACTCTTGCATCTCATATTCAATATGGGGAAACTTCCTCAAAATTAAAAATACGCGGCATCGGTCTATAAATGCCTCATCAAAATTGTGTTTTTTAAATTTGTCTAAAACTTTTTTTACCTTATACAAACCATCCTCAAATCTATCACCAAACTCTTTATCATAAGGATATAACTCAGAAACTTTGCAGTTTCCAAGCAAATACTCTTTTGCCAGCTCCGCATGTGGTGTCGGCGGCACAAGCAGCTCTATCACTGGTTCATAATCAGGTGCTGCATTTCGCACGACTTGTTCATACAAATCAGGATTTGCTTTCTGCATAACATTTTTTAATGTAATAAGCACATCCTCTGTAACTTCAGACACAACCCGCGGAATTCCATTCCTCCATGCACGCATATAAATATGAACCAGTTCCTGGCATTTTTCCCGCTCCATAACCTTTCTGTAACTTTCTTGGTTTTTTTCTAACTGTCTCACTAAAATCTTGTCATAATTGTTTATTGCTGCCATACAAATATACAAAGCTGGTTCAATATGAAACAATTCATCATAGTCCATTCCACGAAAAGCGAAATGTGTTCTGCATCCATTGTTCCCTATAAATACATATCGTATGGAAACAAGCATTAATTCCGCATTTACAGCAGCACATGTCTGAATCACCGCCAGCAGCACATCCGAAAGCTGGAAATTCAGGTATGCAAATGTGCATAGAAAACAAAATGTCCGCTGCTCCTCCATCTTCATACTTGTATGCTCAATCCTGCCAATGAAATCACCCGCCTGCTTTTTTTTCCGCAAAGTTGATATTACTTTCTCATGCGCAGCACAGCCTAATCCTGCAAGCCAGCTATCAAAACATTCTAGTACAATGTCTTCATATTCTGCCATATATGCCTCGTCTTCTGCTTCCACTGTGCCAGGATTTTCGTATTTTCTGCAAAAATACATTGCCAGCCCTGCCGCCGCATACAATTCTGATTCCTCCTTTAAATAAGGAATGACTTCTATCAGATTTTGTGGATTGTGCTGTGCCATCTTCATTAACTGACTATATTCATTATACTGAAAAAAGCTTTCTTCATCTTCTGTTACTCCCGACATGTATGTAACCATCTTTTTATAAAGTGCATATTCCTCAATATTTAACGCCTCATACCAGAACAAACGATGTCCTGTGCCATGACCAATCGCAAAAATTATATTGAAAAAGCGCACAAACACAGTTCTATTAGCACTTTTGTTTACCTGCCTTGTAATTGTCCACCCCTCGGAATATAGATTATAGGACGGCACACTTAAATCTTTTCGCACAAACTGCTTTAAAACCTCGTCGTCCACTTCCTCGCGCAAATACCTCTCTGCCAAGTCACAGTCGCGCTGTGAAATACCTAACTTGTTTAGCAGATCAAGCATCCTGCCAATTAATTTGTTGTCTGATGTCACAGTCATAATAATTTACCTCCTATGTTTATTTATAATGCATTTTATATAGAATTTTCTGTAATTTCTATTCAAAATCCAATATTTCTCTAAACATAGTATACACATTCCCTTTTATTTTCGCAATACTTAGGAACTGTCTCGTTTTAATACCTTGACAAATGAATAAAACATACAAGATACCGCAAAGCGGGTATTTGGGCTCCGACTCCCACACCATGTAGCAAGTGTATGGTGTGGTGGTGAAAAAGAACTGCTAATTCTAATAAGGCAGAAACTATATTTATAAGTATTTGACATATTAACCTCCAAATAATATAATAAAATTTAAGTGGTAACAGGAAAAAGATTGATAAAAGAATGGAGGAACAATGAAGAAAAAAATATTAATAACAGCTTTGGCAACGATACTCTTGGGCAGCTCACTTTCTGTATATGCTGCTCCGCAATATATGGATGATGGTGCAATATTTGACGCAGAATGGTATTTGGAACAAAACCCTGATGTCGCAACAGCGTTTCCTGCAAATGTTTCCCCAGAAACACTCTATCAGCACTATCTTATGTTTGGAATGAAAGAAGGCAGAACTCCCTACAATACCGCCACCTTTGATCCTAATAATGTACTTCCAAACACAGGTCCCACAACAATTCCCACACCAGTAGCACCATCTAATCTAACCCCAACCACTTCCAATAATCAAAACGCGCAAAACTATCGTTGGTACAACAATTATAACTGGAACTGGGCACAGACTGTAAAATCGTATCTATATGAAAATCCTGATGGCGGCGTTACTCGGGTAGAATATATTGATGACAAAATCATAGTGGAGGATTACGACAGTCATCTCTATTTGCGTTCAAACCGTACCATTCCTATGGAATTATCCTTGTGGGGCGGATTTTTTGCCGGAGAAAAATATAACTTTTTTATATTTGGTCAAGAGAATCCTTCCCAAAATAACGACACCGAAGTTATTCGCGTCGTAAAATACTCTAAAGACTGGAAACGTTTAGGACAGACAAGTCTACGCGGCGCCAACACCACTATCCCGTTCGATGCTGGCTCTTTGCGCTGTGCTGAATATGGCGACTATTTATATATTCGTACCTGTCATGAAATGTATGCATCATCGCGCGATGGAAAAAATCATCAGGCAAATCTAACACTTACAGTACGCCAAAGTGATATGCAGCTCACAGACACTTACTACATTGTTATGAATAATAGTGTTGGTTATGTTAGTCATTCTTTTAATCAGTTTGTGCTGATTGATCAAGAACGAAATATTGTCACGCTTGATCACGGTGATGCCTATCCGCGTAGTATTGTACTAATGCGATATAATAATACAAAAGCGGGTGAGGACAAATTTAGTGGAAGTGTAACTTCTAGTTCACTTCTAACTTTTGCTGGAACAGTAGGAGATAATAACACAGGAGCGTCGATAGGAGGTTTTGCTGAGACTACAAATGGTTATGTAACTGCACTAAACTATGATACTACAAATACTGGTATGCGTGACATTTACATAAGCTATACTACCAAAAATGGACTTAATTCAACCTTAACTGGTGTTACATCACTGACAGGAATGTTTACTCCTGTTCTTGCTCCTACAGGTCTTGACGGTGGTTATCTAATGTGGACCGATGTTAACGGAGCCTTTTATTACACTAGGTATGCAGACGGCGGCGTAGTTGGAACAATCAGCACAGCAGATGCAGCATTGTCAGACTGCCAGCCCATTTGTTATAACGGGGAAGTTCTCTGGTATGTCACCTCCAATACGAGTCCTATTTTCTACAAAATAGATGCCGCAGGAATGCTTTCTCGAATTCCTGCAAACGGACAATAAAAATTTCTCTACGCACGCACTGGACATGGGCTGTTCTTGTTCCATTGTTTCTTTCCGCGCCGTGCGGAAAAATAACAGGTAGTTGTCATTAAACAAGCTACCTGTTATTTTTCACTCAGTCTATGTAGTAACAAACGCCCTTATCGCACTCAATTTTTCCTTTGCACAAATGCACATATTGATTCACATTTGTATAAACATTGATTAAAGAATCCTCTTTCTTTTTTATCTGATGGCGACGCATTGTCAAACCATTCACAAGCTGTAAGAGCATATCTGATAATAATTGCATACCATATGCTGCTGTCTGTTTCTGCATAGTTTTTATCGCCTCAAGGGTACTGTCGTGAACAGTATCAAAACCACTCTGATATAAATCTTCCATGAGATTTTCCACATCACACATCAATTGTTGTAGCACCGCTTCTTTGCTGGGAATCTCCATCTCCGCCACTCCCTTTCCTAGAGCGTGTTTGAAAATTTATTCCTATCACCTGCACGCCCCATTTTGCGTGATATTCGCGCCAAATTCAGGTTACATAGCCCGCTATGCGCCCTTCATTTGGCACAAATCTCCCACAAACTGTGACGCACATCTGGCAGAAAGCATTTTTCAAACATGCTCTAGCACTAATTTTAAATTTCTCGCAGTTCATTCTTTTTAAAAACAGTAATTGGATACATGCGAATCCTACCATCGCGCAAATATATTTTTCCAAAAAAATATGGTAGATTATCATTTGTAATTTTTTCTAAATAACGGATTCCTTCCGCCTCATTTTTAGAATAAATAAGTTCTATCACTACCATTTTTCCTCGTTCATCATATAGATTCATAGAAAGCTTTTGTTCTGTTTCCAGAAAAACTGCTGAATCACAAGATGCTGGTTTTAAAAATACAAGTTTCATCTGTGGTGATTCTGTCAAATAAGAATTATCTGTATCAGAATTATTGTAGACAGATGTATCACTTGTCATAACAGTATCTATATGTTTGTCCACATTAAAAAAATCTTGAAAAATTTGTACAAAATCTTTGTAATACCATTTTCCTAGCATACCTGTTGTCAGCATATTTTCGCCTGTTCTCTCTCCCGTCAATTGCCCTTTTGTCTCCTTGCTAGAAGATAAGCGACCTCTGTTATCACACTTCGCATCCACCAAATGAATATATGAAAATGCAAAATTGCGAAAAGGAACCGTCAACCCCCAAGGAGCTTCCTGCGAGTGATACTGCGGCGTATAATATGTTACGTTTGCATCATTATCATAAAAAATGGGTCGCGCCTGTGTGAATGTATACCATGTTTTCGTATTCTGTTCTAAAAAATAAACTGTATCTCCCTCATATCCACTCTTACTTATAAAGTGTTCTGTTGCAATGCCAATTAAATCTAATTCGAGTGCAGACATATACTCTGCTCGAAACGCTCCTGCCAACTTTGATACAGCAAATGCATTTTGTGCCTGTTTTAGCAGCATAGTTTGTCGATTAAGTTTGGTAAGTTGATGCATCAAAGTTTGTATTCCAAGTGACGCTACCCGTTTCATATACTTTTGATAGGAATCCTGCAATCGTCTCCAATCATTCTCAAAATTGGGTAATTTTGCATTGTGGCAGATGATTGCCATTCGTTCCATATGGTCCAATGCATCTTGTGATGTTCTGGACAATCCTGTATCTAATAATTCCTCCAAAAATCTTTGCATCTCCAAGGTAACATCTTGCACTTGCTCCATATTATATTCCGTGTCTGCACCTTTCGTCTGCTCTAAATCGTCAATTTGCAGTTGTCCCAAATCCAACTTACACCATAGAACTGCCTCTGCCTTGTGAACACAAAAGTCTTTTTTGTGACAGGTACATGTCGAATACTCCAACGGAAATAAAAGTTTGACACTCATTGACTTGGCTAAGGGTTGTACAATTGCAACACTTGAGTAAGTAATTTGTGGTTTTCTGTTTGCCTTAGCACATCTTACAAATTCTTCCAATTTTCTTGTCCCCAATGCTTTACAAAGCTTTTCCACTGGGTAATCTGCAATCTGCTGTGTCACCTTCTGTATCATTGTACTGCTTGATGATTGGTCATGATCAGTTGATTTCTCAAATTCCTCTGATGTACAATTTGCCAATTCCTGCATGTTTTCTTTATTGGTACTTTCAATTTTTCTTTTAGATGCTGACTCACTTCCCACTTGTTCCTCTGCAACTATTTCTTTGGAAGTTGGCTTGCTCGACTGGTTTTCATTTACGACTGCTGCCTTCAATGCCAAGATTCCTTGCACAACATGGCGGCATATACTTCTTGACGGACAAGAACAAGTGCTCTCTCCAAGTGGCAATTTAATCTGCACAGTCTCCTCACCGACATGCACTTTTACTTCGTTCTCCTCAAAAACTGTCTTTTGCGAAATCTCACAGGGTATTGTCTCCATGTCTTTATATGCCCGTTTCACAATTCCCTTGTTGGAAATGCCAATTAGATAATCGTCATCAATTTCCTGTAATACTGATTGCCAATCACTCATGTTTTTCCTCCTAAGCCAAAACTTTTGCGATAAATCCTGACAGTTCTTCTGGTGTCATGGCTCCGACTGACGCTCCCATATCCGCAAGTACAGACGCCGCGTTTCTATCATAATTGGGTACAGCGTCGTGGTCAAGCGCAGGTAACACAATCAATTTTGCACCACTTTCTATAATTCCTTGACTCACTTGATACATTTTGTGATAACCACCACCTTCATAGAGATCTGTCACTAGCACCACCATCGTTCGGTGCGGTGTCTGAATAAGTTGTGTACAGTATGCAAGCGCGCCACTAATATCTGTTCCACCACCAAGCTGCACACTCATAAGTGTCTCAACTGGGTCACTCACATAATCACTCAAATCAACTACATTCGTATCAAAAATCACAAGTTTTGTGTCCAACATTGGAAGGCGCGCAAAAATCCCTGCCATAATAGCACTATGTATCACCGAATCTAGCATCGAACCGCTCTCATCCACACAGATAACCACACGCCACTGATTATACTTTTTCATGCGAGAACTAAAATAGACCTGTTTCAATACCAACTGTTTTGTATCTATGTCATAGTTTTTCAAATTTCTGCGGATTGTCTTTTTCATATCAATATTTCGTATTGACTTTACTGGACTGCTGATATTACGATTTAACCTACCAGAAAAGGATTTTTTTATTTCTTGCTCGAGCTTTTTGGTCAATTCATCCGCCACTTTTCGCACAATCTGGCGCGCAAGCTCTAACACTTCCCCCTTCATCATATGTTTAAACTGCATAACCGTTTTTAAAAGTTCCTTATTTGGCTCAAGTTTTCGCAGAACTTCAGGGTCAGTCAGAAGCTCCGTCATCCCGTATTTTTCCAGTGCATGGCGCTCCATAATCTCAACGGTTTTTCGCGGAAAAAGCGTTTTAATTTTCGTGAGCCAATGTGGAATCGTAAGCTGTGAGTCCCCGCTTCCGCCGCGGCGATCCTGACGGATTTCCTGCTCCTCACCATACTCTCTTGAATATAAGTAATCCAGCACATCTTCCATCTCCATCACTTTCAGCTTCTCTCCGCCATCTCCCTCTGAAAATAAAATCTGCTCTGCTGCATATTTTCCCAAGACCAACCGCCACCGATTTAAAATTTCCTGTTCCTCTACCATACGCTCCTGACTCCCTCCTATGCATTATAACAGGCTCTTTTACTGCTTTATCAAATCCTTATTATAATATCTTTTACTCCTCTTTCTACCATTTACTGTAATAAAATACATATAATCCTGATTATTAAAATGCCATCCAATCTCTCGAATCACACCGACTATCTCTGGATGATTGACAGGTGACACTAGCTCACCATTAAAAAATTGAGGAGGATTTTCCAACTTTCTTATCTTATCAGCAGCAATCAAAAGCCCCTCGACAGGATAAACAATATTAACTGTAGTGCTATCTGTACAAGTTTCATATTCAACAACACATTGAAAGAGTTTAGAATCAAAACAGATTCCCCACATTTATTTCATCACTCCTTCTGATTCATTTACCGTATAAAATTATCTAAACTTTATAATCAAACACCACGCAAAATGCTATTTCTATCTCTATATTTTGGCTAACTTCCCAACACATGTCGCACATACATGTCTAATTCTCTACCATAAGTATACCACTCAGGTAATACCTCTGTACGTTCCATTAATTCACGTCCCGTCTTGTGATGTAGACTTGCTGCTTGCTGCGCTATCTTGTTTATCTCAGCAGGCGTAAAATAGGCAAATGCCATGCGAAGCTGCGGCAATAATTCCATAAATTCTTCTGCCTCCACTTGACCGAGAAAAGCATCAATTCTCTCAAGCATCTGGCGCTCGATTAAAATTAAATCCCGCGCTGTAAAAAACAGTCCTCGAAAAAATACTGCGGTCTTTAACAATTGCTCTTTTGTACCTGTCAAATACCCTTGGCACACTGCACTGACCGCCTGCGCATCTTCTTGTCCACCCCCGTAAAGAATACCATGAATACAACCATTCAAACCCGCATGAATCTGTACATCCTCCTGCATCTGTTGTAGCACTTCATAAAAATCTACACGTTCACTAGCATACTCTTGTCCTTTTCTTCCAATAATCTGATATAGCAATTTTAGTGCATTCATCCCCGCATCTAACGTGTCATCGCTCATCCGCGTAATACTTGGAAGAAGCGTGACTAGCTTTCTAACACCTGTGTGCAAAAGTTCGCCAAACTGCAAGTTGGAATTGTAAAGAGTCCCTAGTTCCTCCATCATAGTCAAAGATTTAAGTGCATCCGCAATTGAATAGAAATCCATATCTTCTAATATTAGTTCATGCACACGCTCATAAACCATTTCCAACTGGCTGGAAATTCCCATCTCAAACACTTGTGTTAGTAACAGCGCTGCATCATTCGCTTTCATATCTTTTAAAAGCTGTTCCTGCACAATGCTGACAATTGCTTCCTCTATCGTCGCTCCATGTACGGACACATCAATCAGAGCAGCAAATACCTGCGCACTATACTTGTATTTCCAGATTTCACGAATTAAATTACGATTTGTTCGCAACTGTAAATTTGGCCCTTTTAACCGCCTTGCAAAATCTGTGTGCAAAAAATTTAACCGATGAAAAAACATACTCATACATCTATGCTTTTTGCTGGAAAAAATGGAGAGTGTCACGTCTTTTTCTAATGTATTATCTGTTCGGATACCAAAGATACCACACTGATTCTGAAAATCCAAAATAATCGGTGGAACATCTGCCATTGTGCAAAGTGCACCGGAACCAGTTCCTGTCATCAAGCGCCGTAAAGCGCGAACTGGCATATCCGACGAAAGATTATACTCGCCTTTAACGTAAGATGTTAACACCGCATCCTGTAACTCGTACACACCCGGCTGCGGCTTTTCACGCAGACTGCTAAGTCCTTGTGCCATCTGCCACGCACAGATTTCATCATATGTGGAAAGTCCACCGTCATCCTTACGCACATTTTTTCCAGTAGTGACAAGAAATTCCAACACTGCTGCCTCATAAGGATTCGATATCTGCTCAACAATTCCTTCCCATATTTTCTGGTAAAAACCTGTGTAGGGCATCCCACTTGCATAACCGTTCAGTGCATCTGCTGATTCCATAGAATAAGGCATCAAATACACACTCTCATCCTGCCCTGGCACATAATGCGTTATACTTTTTGCATGGCAAACAGTTTCCTGCCATTGCGCATCTGATAAACGCTCGCGTAACCCTGATGTATGAAATCCACCTGTAATTACAAGAATACGCTGCATTTTCTGTTGATTGCTTGCCTTCTTTGGGCTATCAGCATCTTCTTGACTTTGCGACAACTCGCATCCGCGCAACACCTGCAATGCAATTCGCGCCGCCATATGCTCCTCTCGCGCAAGACATCCTTCTCTCTGCATCACCTCTTTCGGCGTATTTTCTCGCGCAAGTGCGCAATAAGTATTTAAGTGTGAAAACCAAAGGTCACTATCCTCATAAATACCATTTATCTCAAAATACTTTTCCCAAAACTCATCAAAATTACGTAGTCCCGTTTTTTCACATAATTTTTCAATATACTCATTTCGCGCGAGCAGATAATCGTCATTATAGTTGCGCGGCGCCTCTCCATCTGACAGCTTATCCGCTGATGCCGCCAAAATGTCACCATAGGATAAATCAATAAATGACACTTGTGTCATATTTTTGTCTGCCTCACGCAGCGCAGTTAACTCCGGCGAATAGTCTAAAAAAGGATAATAACACTTATAATGTTGTTGTTCCTGTGATATTTTTTTCGCCTTATCATGATAGGCATAATAGATAGCAAATGGCGCGCGCGTGTCTTTGTGCACCATAACTGGAAGCAGCGCATTTGCATTGTCTGGTCCCTCTACCAAAACTGCGTCTGGCTTCCACTCTGCAAAAATCTTCTTAATATGAAAAGAACATGCCGGACTATGATGACGCACTGGTATTAGCATTATTTCAGCCATTTCCGCGCTTCGTAATATTGTCTCCATAATCCACCCTCTTTATCGCTTTTTGCACGCACAACTGTATTAAAATATCCCTTTACTTTCTCTAAATCCTCCTTGTCTTCCTTAGAGATAGCTCCAACAAGATTTTGAACAAGGCACTCTACATCAAGTTGTTCGTCACCATAATAATACCCTGTAAGCATCGTTTGATAATAGACCGAAACTGCCTCCGCTGTGCTCATCACCGCATTGGGTTTATCAATTCGATGTCCGTAGGAAGAAACACCTTCTCGTAGCTCGTGATATGTAGAAGCCAAAAGCTCTGCCACATCCTCATCCACTTTCATATCTACATGATTTTCCTCGGCAAGCATACTGACCTCATTCAATATAATTTGCTTTTCTAGCGACACTTTATTCACTGGCATAACGGTCTCAAAATTAAAACGTCGTTTTAATGCACTACTCATCTCATTGACGCCCTTGTCTCTTGTATTTGCTGTCCCAATCACATTAAAACCAGGACGCGCAAACAAAAAACCCTCGTCACCCAGCTCTGGCACATTCAACACTTTATCACTCAACACACTAATAAGACTATCCTGAATCTCTGCCGGCGTTCTTGTAATTTCTTCAAAACGAGTAAGGATTCCTTTTTCCATTCCTATGTAAAGTGGCGCAGGTACAAGTGCTTCTCTGCTTGGCCCTTTTGCAAGCAACAACGCATAATTCCAAGAATATTTAATCATATCCTCTGTTGTTCCGGCTGTTCCCTGTATCGTATTTTTGCTATTTCCGCTGATTGCAGCAGATAAAAGTTCAGAGAGCATTGTCTTTGCCGTTCCCGGCTCACCGACTAACATTAGTCCACGGTTTCCAGCCAACGTAACAATGCAGCGCTCCACAAGCGCGTCATTTCCAAAATACTTTTTCTTGATTGAAATGTTTTTTCGCTTATATTTGATAGGTTTTTCACTCCCTAAAATAAAAGTTCTAACGGCTTTTGGCGACATCTGCCAATTGTCAGGTTTTTTGTTTCCTTGTTCCTCGTCTACCTTTTTTAGCGCCTCAAGTTCTTCTTGATAACGCAACTCTACTGGGGGCTTTATTGTTTCTTGCATTGTTTTGTCCTTTCTAAATATTATACTATTCAGCCATGTCATTATCCATAAGTCGCCTAAATGTGTGTTTTATCAATAATATTTGATGTTTACTGACGAATTATTTCAATCGTTCTCTATCTACTATTATAAACACTATTGATTCTGGTAGGCAAGTAAAATTACATAGAAAACACTATAAACCGGTCACTATTTATCGCATGAGAATTTTATAATTTTCCACTGTACTAACCAGGGGCGGTTCATGCAAAACAAAGGGGTAGGCAAAACAGATGCTAATTGCAAAAAATATTTCAGCTAATTTAAATTCCCGTTTTGAATCTTCTTTCCTTTTTCGTAATGATTATCTTAACCAATGGGCACTTTAGTATTCAGCTAATTGCAGACCGCGGAATGCGCCTGTATTGCGCATTCCTGACCCGTGAAAAGTAACTTTAAATTCTCTGGTAAAAAGCAATAATACTATCTCAACTATCGGAAATATTTTTATCCTCCTCAATCCACCACTTTATGATTTCTGGTGTACCATCTTCCTTCCATGTAATCAAAAACTGTGCCGTCGCAACGTTATGTACATTTCCACCTTCGCCATTTAAATATTCTGAAGCCTGCAATACCATTTTTCCATTGTACTCTGTTGCGCATAGGTTATAAAACCCTCGTACTTCACTGCCCACACAGCGCGCTGTATTTGGCAAATCCTCCCCCATATTCTCAGCTTGGAAGGAAATCGTCTCATCAAAATATGGGCAAAAGGCACTGTACTGATTTTTTTCTGGCTCCTGAAACACTTCTATTTTAATTCCACAATCATAATCCTCATCAAAATCGGAAGGTAATTGCATTCGTTCAATATTATGCTTTTTGGAATTGTCTGTCAATGAATTTCTGTATTTAAAAATTGCCTTATAGGAATCTCCTACAGCGCCACAGCCTGTCCCTTGCGCACTAAATACAATCTCTACATTTTCATCATTGTCAATATCCTCCCAAAAGATATCAAACCAACCATAATACGAACACATTTCCTCAGAAAAACAATAAGGCGTATCATCATTTATGTAAAACCAAAGACCACCAGAACCATAAAACGGCATTTCTTGCGCATCGAGCACCATAATCAACATATCTTTCTGCCCATTTTTGTCAATATCGTCTATCCGAATCCCTGTAAGTGCCATTTCTCCATCTTGAAAGAGATTGTCTTCAATTAAAGTCTGAAAATATTCTTTTGCCGTTTGTTGGTCAATGCCTTGTTTTTCCATCTCCTCATAAAATATTTTCTCATTTTGTTCCATCTGCCTTTCAGAAGAATACACTTCTTGAGTTGTTTCCTCCCGTGATTCCTCCTGCATAGAACTTTCCTGTTCTTCCTCTTGATTTGAAGTTTGTACTATTTCTGATTGGTCCACTAAAATATTTGTGGACGTCTCCAAAGGTACATTTGTCTCCTGATCGGATACACAACCAAAAGTAACCCCCACACATAGCAGCAT